>Ga0129317_1000118_pt1 | contig 100638 bp, 77 predicted proteins | sample Cm1ome_FD_94430 | JGI IMG/M metagenome (GOLD analysis project Ga0129317, IMG submission 94430) | Eastern black-and-white colobus group fecal microbial communities from Wisconsin, USA - Cm1105 metagenome | ecosystem: Host-associated > Mammals > Digestive system > Large intestine > Fecal | place...
ACCTTCATACAACAAAGGTAATAACTAAACCTGAATTGTCAAAGATTTTAGGGAGATTTTTTTAACGAGTACTCACCAATCTCTTTGGCACTGCAAAGTTAGAGTGTCTCTGTGGTTTAAAAATTACATAGCTTTCAGTGATATAGCGAAACCGCCGCCACGGGCCATGTTCAGTTTCAGCACGTCACCAGCCTTCACTGTTTTCTTTGTTATGGTGTATGCCTTAGGATTCTTCTCATAGTCGGCATCCTTTGCGTCAGCATATATTGTAGCCTCATACTTGCAGCCCTTGTCAAGGAAGTCGAGCCTGATTACAGACTTGTGACCGTCCTCGTTGCACTTGCCGCCAATGAACCAGTTGTCGCTGTTCTTGTCCTTACGTGCCACGGTGATGTAGCGTGCAGGCTCTGCCTCCAAGTATTTAGAGTCGCTCCAGTCGCATGGCACGTCGCGGATGAACTGGAAGGCATCGTTATACTTTGCATAGTTCTCAGGCAGGTCGGCAGCCATCTGCAGCGGCGAGTACATAGTGAGATAGAGAGCCAGCTGCCCGACGAGAGTGGTGTGAATGTAGTTCTTGTTGTTGCTCCATGTTTCGAGCTGAGTCTCAAGAATACCCGGAGTATAGTCCATAGGACCGCCCTGCAGACGGGTGAACGGCAGGATTACGGTGTGCGAGGGCTTGCTTCCGCCGAAAGCCTCGTATTCAGTGCCGCGTGCGCTCTCGTTGCCCACAAGGTTAGGATATGTGCGGCATAGTCCTGTAGGACGCACAGCCTCATGTCCGTTGACCATCACATGATGCTTGGCAGCCTCCTTTATCACGTGCATGTAGTGATTGTTCATCGACTGAGAGTAATGATGGTCGCCACGGGGGATTATGTCGCCCACATAACCGGTCTTCACTGCGTCATAGCCATATTTGTTCATCAGCGTAAGGGCATCTTCAAGATGACGCTCATAGTTCTGGGTGCTCGACGAAGTCTCGTGGTGCATCATCAGCTTCACGCCCTTTGAGTGGGCATAGTCGTTAAGATACTTGATGTCGAAGTCAGGATAAGGTGTTACGAAGTCAAACACGTCGCGCTTCCACATGTTTGCCCAGTCTTCCCAACCTACGTTCCAACCCTCCACGAGCACCTGGTCGAGACCGTTGGCAGCGGCAAAGTCGATGTATTTCTTCACGTTGGCAGTTGTTGCGCCATGCTGTCCGTGAGGCTTCACCTTGTTGTAGTCGGTGATTCCGAGGTGTACCGACGGCAGGTCGTAGGTGTAGCTCCACTGGCTCTTGCCTACAATCATCTCCCACCACACTCCGCAGTATTTTGTGGGGTGAATCCAGCTTGTGTCCTCAATCTTGCAAGGCTCGTTGAGGTTAAGTATCAGGTTGCTCGACAGCATCACACGTGCATCGTCGCTCACCAACACTGTGCGCCAAGGAGTGTGGCACGGTGTTTGCATACAGCCCTTCAGTCCTGTGGCATCGGGTGTGAGCCAGCTCTCAAACACCATGTTCTTGTCGTCAAGGTTCAGGTGCATGGTGGCATAGTCCTCACAAGCCGCCTCGTGGATGTTGATATATAGTCCGTCGTCGGTCTTCATCTGCAGTGCGGTCTGCACTCCTGTGGGCGAGAATACCGACACCGATGAGTTATCCCAGTTTACAGCCTTGTTGAACTGCTCGCGTATACCCGACAGCTTTGTCTCCTGAGTCTCCTGCTCCTGAGTGTCATAGTCGCCAGGCAACCACCATGCCGTGTGGTCGCCAGCCATGGCAAACTGTGTGTGCTCCTCCTTTATAATAAAATAGTTGAGTTCCTTCTGCTGCGGAAACTCATATCTCAGTCCCATACCGTCGTCATACACGCGGAACCTTATTATAATGTTGCGCTGGCTCGACGGCTGGTTGAGTGTCACCGCCAGTTCGTTATAATGGTTGCGTATTGTGGCGGTCTCACCCCATACAGGCTTCCAAGTCTCGTCGAACGACGATGTCTTTGTGTCAGCAATGGTGAAACCGTCCATAAGGTCTGTCTCATTCTTACCTTTGCTTGCGTGCTTGTCCTTTGCAAGCTCCAGTCCGAGACGGCTGGGCTTCACTACAGCCTTTTGCTTATAGCTCATTTCGTAAGTAGGCTTGCCGCCGTCGAGGGCGAACCTAACCTCAACGTCGCCGTTTGGCGACTTCACTGTCTGCGCCATCAACATTGTGGGCAGAGCCAGCATTGCTAAGAAAGTCAGTTTTTTCATCTTCTTCATTTTTAGGTGTTATTTTCTTCCATTATGTTCTATCATCATTCTAATATCCTCATTCAGCTTGTCCGCAGCCATAAGCTGCTCTATTGTCAGGTGCATGCGGTATCTCCAATAGTGACGTGGATTAGCTGGAATGTTTATGCGCTCTGCGTTGGCATCGGGCAACCGAAGCTCCTCGTCTGTGGAAAGCCAGTCCTGAAGTGACAGCAGGCACAGCATAGACGGACATTCCAAATGACGGCATACTATCTCACGTGCCAGCCATCCCGGCAGCGGATGCGGGGCAGCACCGCCACGATGAAGCATGGTGTTGTAATAAGCCTGTGTCTGCTCATAGTCCTCGTCCCACCACTGGCGCAGTGTCGACATATCGTGAGTGCTTATAGTACATACCGAACGGTATGGATTGCGGTCAAGGTGACCGAAACGCACCTTGTCGTCCTTCGGCATCGACTGAATCTCAAGGCTGAGAATCTTAAGACCGTTCATTACCCATGGCACGCAGTGGGGCACCATACCGAGATCCTCGGCACACACCAACATGCGGGTAGCCTCAGTGAGGCGCGGCAGTTTCTTCATTGCCTCGTGATACCAGAACTCATTGTTGCGGCGGTAGAAGTAGTCGTTGTACAGACGGTTGAATGCCTGTTTGTCGCAGTCCCACAGACTTTCGTATATAAAGTCCATTTGCACGCCGATGCGCGGATGATAGAGCTGCGGATTCTTGCGGTCGTGGAGGAACAGTACATCGCTGATGAGGGCATATATACCATCTCTCAACCATAGCTTCTTCTCTTCAGTAACGCCTTCGAAAGCTTTCTCCACCTTCCGTTGTGTGTCGTACTCCGGCTTCATCTGATAACGCTCGTCATCAAGACGGTCAAGATATTTATCCTTCACTTCCTGCGCCCTTTCACCAAACATACGGTCTACGATCCAGTCGGTAATATATGGACGGGTGAAACGGTCTTCCTGGAAGTGCAGCCCGTAGCCCTCAATCTCCTGCACACTCATGCCAAGCGACGGTGAGAACTGTCCCAGCAGACCATGAACGGCATCAACGGGAATCTCCCATATACGGAAAAATCCTAAGACGTGGTCGATGCGGTAGGCATCGAAGTATTCCGCCATCTTGCGGAAACGGCGCACCCACCACGAACAGCCGTCGGCAAGCATCGTTTCCCAGTTGTAAGTGGGGAAGCCCCAGTTCTGACCGTTCACAGAGAATGCATCGGGCGGCGCACCAGCCTGTCCGTTAAGGTTGAAATATCTTGGCTCCACCCATGCCTCCACGCCGTCGCGGCTTATGCCGATGGGAATGTCGCCCTTGAGCACCACCTGATTCTGGCGGGCATAGTCGTGGGCGGCACGCATCTGGCGGTCAAGCTCAAACTGCACGAAATACCAGAACGACAGCTGTTTGTAAATGGCTGTGGTTGCCTTGCCCATGGCATCACGCTCTTCCTGACTCAGTGAACGGTGGTCAGGCCATTGGCTAAAGGTGGCTGTGCCATAGAGGTCGCGGTAATGGCAGAAAGCGGCGTATGGCACAAGCCACTCCTTATTGGTGGTGAAGAAAGCCTTGAACTCGGCACTCTTCAGTATCCTCGCACCTTCCTGCGCGAATATCTCATGCAGATATTCGGTCTTGGCATTGTTCACACGCTCATAGTCAATCTGTGGCAGGGCGTTCAGCTCACGGCGCAAAGTCTCGTAGTGGTTTCTGCGCTCCTCATGGGCAAGCTGCGGCAACTGACGCAGGTCGGTGTATTGCGGATGCAGTGCGTAGATGCTTATGCTGTTATAAGGATAGGAGTCGGTCCAGGTGTGGGTTATGTTGGTGTCGTTGATGGGCAGAAGCTGCAGCACGCGCTGACGGGTCTTCACCATCCAGTCAACCATAAGTCTCAGGTCGCCGAAGTCACCCACGCCAAACGAGCCTTCACTGCGCAGCGAGAACACAGGGATTACGGTGCCGGCTCCCTTCCAGTCGCATACAGGCAGGAATGCCTGGTCGAGATGGTACACAATCATGTCGCCGTCCTTCACGGCAGGAATGTCGACATAACGGTTGGGGGCTGTCTCCCACAGCAGTGTGTCATTGTCGCATATAGCCACAAACTTAAACTCTATATGGTTTTGCTCCAGCGCATCAGCATCGATGTATGCCACCCACTCATTGGGCTGCTGCTCGGTCATTGCCACAGCTTTGGCTGGATTCCATGCTCCAAGGCTCTTGTCGACACCCACCACGGCCAGACGGCTGTTCTTGCCTAACTGCGGACAGCGCACTTTCAGGCATATAGTCCTGCCAAAGTCTGTTGGCGCGGCATCTTTCTGACCATTTTTACTGTTTATGCAGTCCGTAAATGCACTGCTGTATTTATATGCGTCCTCTGGAGTGTCTATCCAGCAGTCGTACACTGCACAGCGCTTGGCTTTAGCGGCAGTGTCAAGTTCCAGACGGTGAGGCACCACACGCCATTCGTGGCGCAATTCCTTGCCGGCACATTCCACACTGTAGAAATATTCCACTGTTGTGGCTGCAGTGCTTATGTCGTACACCCAGTTGCGACTGTTGCCCGACCGCATTGCGTAGCGCTTCACTGTGCCGTCGGCAGCAGTGACATTGAGCACAAGACGCTCGTCTATGGCGGTTTTGTAGGTTATATTAAAAAATAGTTTCATACATTATGTTGTTTTTTGGTTTTTCACTGTTATCATATTTACACTCAACGCACCGAGGACAAGGCTCGCTCCAGCCACAATCATCATGTTGCCCTGGTCGCTGCCGACGAGATGCAGGATAGAGCCGCCGAGCACCGCTGCCACTATCTGCGGAAGACAGATGGTGCCGTTAAACAGTCCAAGATATGCCCCCATGTGACCATATCCCTGCAGGGCATTGGTGACAATGGCAAATGGCATTGCAAGGGTGGCAGCCCATGCACAGCCTATCAGCAGGAACGGGATGAACATCATATACTTATCGTGCATGAAAGGCATTGACGCGAAGCCGATGCCGCCAAGCACAAGGCTCATGGCGTATGCCATCTTCACATTTTTAAAGCGCGGCAGCACCATTGCCCACACCACTGAGCCTATTGCCTGCACGGCATAGCAGATGCCAACCCAGTTGCCGGCTTCCTGATAGCCGCAGGAGGTAACATCGGTGGTGCCCCACACACTCTGTGAGATGGTGCCGTTGGTGTAAGTCCACATATACATAAACGATGCCCAGCAGAAGAACTGCACCAGTCCCACCTTCCAGAATGTCGCGGGAGCATTCTTAAGCAGCGTTATCCAGTTACCAGACTTTTCATTATCCACAGATTGACTTCGTCGATTCTCGGCTTCACCTCGGTCGCCGATTGTTGATTCTTCATTCTTCATTCTTAATTCTTCATTATATTCGGCATACTCCTGCGGATTCCACTCCTTCACCTTCACCGTGGTATAAATAACGCAAAGGATAAGGATAGCTGCCCCGACATAGAACGACCATATCACACTGTCGGGAATCACGCCTGGAGCTGCCTCGTTGGCAATGCCTATGGCTGTGAAGAAGAACGGGAACACAAATCCCACCACACTGCCGGCATTACACAGGAACGACTGTATGGAATAGGCTTTTGTCTTCTGCTCCTCGTTCACCATATCTCCCACAAGCATCTTAAACGGCTGCATTGCCATGTTGATGCTTGTGTCGAGAAACATCAGCGCCAGCAATCCGAACACCATTGCCGTGCTGACAGCCATACCGAAACTGCCGGCATTAGGCAACAGGCACATCACCAATACCGCCACAGCCGCTCCTATAAATAAATAAGGTATACGGCGTCCGAATCGGCACCATGTGCGGTCACTTGCAGTACCAACTATTGGCTGCACCAATATTCCCATGAGCGGTGGAAGAATCCAGAAATAGCTCAATGAGTGAGGGTCGGCGCCCAGTGTGGCGAAAATCCTCGATATGTTCGCGCTCTGCAGCGCGTATGCAATCTGTACGCCAAAGAATCCAAAACTTAGATTCCACAGGCTCCAAAAAGTAAGATTAGGTTTTTGTTTCATATTATTGTTGTTTTTTATTTTGCTCATTAATTTAGGATATGTAAGAGTATTAGGAAAGTTAAGAACCACTCTTCACTTCACTCTTCATTCTTCATTTCCCTCGTCGTTCCCCTTACCACGAGTCGGGTTTTCACTATCCTGCGCTCCACCTTGTCCTTAGGACTAAGGCCCTCTACTTTGCTGATTAGAATGTCTGCGGCTTGCCCCCCCACTTTTCGTCCACGCTGTTCTACTGTGGTGAGCATGGGATCACTCGCCTTTGCACGGTCACCATTGGTGAATCCGCATATCTGCACATCCTCGGGCACTCTCAGCCCCATGTGCTTGGCTGTGTAGAGAATGCCTATTGCCGTGTCGTCGTTTACAGCGAAGAAACCGTCAGGTCTGTCGTCCATCTCCAGAAGCTCAGGTGCTATCTCCTCAGCGTCGGCACGGTTGTCACAGAAGCGCATATATCGCTCGTCCACCGTCATGCCATGCTTCAGCAGTGCATCTTTATATCCGTTATATCTGTTTTTACTTATTTCCAGCGACATGGGCGACCCGAAAAAGGCAATCCTCTTGCAGCCGCACTCTATAAGATGAGTCACTGCATTATAGGCTCCCATATAGTCGTCAACCACCACACGGCTCGCATCCACGCCAGTGCATATACGGTCATAAAACACTAATGGCAAGCCTTGGTCTATCAGCTGCTGGAAATGCTTGTAGTCACGGGTATCCTTCGCCTGCGACACGATGATGCCGCACACACGGTTCTCATAAAACGACTTGCATATCCTCACCTCGCGCTCATACTCCTCATTGCTCTGCGCCACCATAACACGATAACCGCGCTTCACTGCCTCCTCCTCAATGCCCGCAAGTATCGACATGAAGTAGTAATGCACCATCTCGGGCAGTATCACACCGATAATTTTTAATGGCTTCACCTTTGAGTGGCGCAACGACTCTGCCAAGGTGTTGGGCACGAAATTATGCTCGCGCGCGTACCTTTGTATAGCTTCGCGTTTCTCTATGCTTATGCGTGGAGAATTGCTAAGGGCGCGCGATACCGTGGCTACGGAAATTCCAAACTCCCGCGCTATATCCTTCATTGTCATTGTTGGTTTGTCAGCCATGTCGTTTTTAGTCGTCATTAAGTTATTTCGGATGCAAAGTTATGAATAATTGTGATAGAGTGAAAATTTGTAATATATTATTAACATTTTACCCCATGCAAACGTTTGCACGCGCAAGCTGTTATTTGTTCGCTTACAACTACTTGCTGTCATATACTAAAAATCTTGTTTTGGTGCAATCTAAAGCATATAAAAACCTTGTTTTGGTGCAATTTAAAGCGTACAAAAACCTTGTTTTGGTGCAAAAACGCCTCAAAAATTTGGATAAATCAGTAAAAATCAGTAACTTTGCCCAGAAATTAGATATTAGTGCGATGAAAAGGAAAATATTTGACACGCTTTTGCGGTGGAAAGACACTGAAAAAGGCAGTTGACTAATGCCCATAATATCTGCCCTATAGAAGTGAAGTCAGGCAAAAATTATACCACGGTGTCACTCAACAAATTTTGCCGTAAGTTTGAAAGGCAACTCTCAACCCCATACATAATTCATTATCAGGACTTGAAAACCGTCGACGGCGTTGTATATCTGCCAATATATATGGTGCCTTTATTATAATAAGGTATAGTTTGTGGAATAATGACATTCTCTTTCTCCTCTGACATACTGTATGCCGGTGCAAACGATTGCATCGGCATATTTGATGATTTTGACAAAAAAAACAAAAAGATATAGAAATACTCTTTACCTTTGCACCCAAAAGAGTAAGCTAACTTAATTTTAAAAATTTAAAACAAAAAATGATGAAGCAGATAATCATTAGGATTCCGCTCAGGATGCTCGCCATTTTATTTGGCGTATTTCTGTCGGTAGGGTCATTTGCACAGCAGATTACTGTCAATGGCCATGTGAAGGATGCTACTGGTGAAGATGTTATCGGAGCCACGGTTAGAGTAGTTGGCACGCAAGTGGCAACAGTGACCGACTTCGACGGTAACTTCTCTATCAAAGCAGACAAGGGTGCCACCATCAACGTGACATACGTGGGCTATCAGCCTGCAAACGTGAAGGTTGAAGGCACAACAATGAACATTATCCTCAAGGACGATGCACAGTTACTTGAGAATGTCGTGGTAATCGGTTATGGTGTGGCAAAGAAAAACGACCTGACAGGTTCTGTTACAGCCATCAAGCCAGACGAGAAGAACCATGGTATCATTACATCAGCCCAAGACATGATTCAGGGTAAGATTGCTGGTGTAAATGTCAACTCAGCATCTGGTGAGCCTGGCGGCGGTGCCCAAATACGTATTCGTGGTGGAGCGTCACTTAATGCAAGCAATGACCCTCTTATCGTTATCGACGGTATGCCTATGGACAACAACAATACCAAAGGTGCAAGCAATCCGCTTTCGCTTGTAAACCCGAACGACATTGAGAGTTTCACTGTATTAAAGGATGCTTCTGCAACAGCCATCTATGGTAGCCGTGGTTCTAACGGTGTAATCATCATAACCACCAAAAAGGGTCGCAAAAATCAGGCTCCAAAGATTTCCTACAATGGCACATTCTCTGTAAGCGCCATAGCCAAGAAGCTCGACGTTATGAACGCAAGCGAGTATGTTGACTTCATAAAGAACAAATATGGTGAGGGTTCTGCCGCCTATAACGGATTAGGCTGGAAGAAGTTCAACGAGGACGGCACTCCTGACTATAGTGCCGGTACATACGACACAAATTGGCAGGATGAAATCTACCGTGCAGGAATTAGCCACGACCACAATGTAAGTTTGACAGGCGGTGTTGGTAGTGACAGCTGGTCTATGCCTTATCGCGTCAGTGTAGGTTATACTGGTCAGCAGGGTATTCTGAAAGGGTCTGACTATAGCCGTTTCACAGCAGGCTTCTCACTCAACCCATCATTGCTCAATGATCACCTCAATATCAATGCTAACGCCAAGTATTCATATTCAAAGACAACTCCTGGTGGTCAGGATGCCATTGGTGCCGCTACAGCAATGGATCCTACACGTCCGGTTAAGAGCACAGATGAACAGTTTAAGAACTGGGGTGGCTACTGGCAATGGACAAAGAGCACAACAGAATTTGACCCAACTTTCCCATACGCAATCAATGATGACGCTCCTAAAAACCCAATGGAGCTGATTGACCATTATAATTTCGACAAGAGCGCGAACATTCTCCTTGGTAACTTTGAGGCAGACTATAAAATTCACGGATTTGAGGATCTTCGTCTGCATGTAAATCTTGCAGGTGAGTACGCTTACGGCGGTGAATACACCAACAGCTCTCCATATTCTACTTATGGCTTCTACTATGGCGGCAATGGAGACAATACCGAAAAGAAATATAATGTTATGGCCACCGCATACGCACAGTACTATAAGGATTTTAACAAGTCTCACCATTTCGATATAATGGCAGGTTACGAGTACAGCCGTATGAAGTACTGGGGCAATCAATGGTATAAGAGCTATTATCCTTCCACAAACGAGGGAACATACGATGACGGAACTCCAAAGGCCAATACTGTTAACAGTTCTTCAGCATCAAACTGGAGAGGACAGACAGTTTTGGTAAGCTGGTTTGGACGTGCAAACTATACTCTGCTCGACCGCTACCTCTTCACATTCACTGCACGTTACGATGGCTCAAGCCGCTTTGCCGATGGTCACCGTTGGGGATTCTTCCCGTCAGCAGCCGCAGCATGGCGTGTAAAGGATGAGGCCTTCCTTAAGGATGTGGACGCAATCAGCGACTTTAAAATACGTTTGGGTTGGGGTAAGACTGGCCAGCAGGATACAGGCAAGGAGTATTACACACCAACATATAAAGTAAGTACCAGCAATGATCACCTTTATCCTGTTGGTCCTGACAATGACGGTGTGCTTTACCAGCCTCTTGTGTACAACAACGACCTGACTTGGGAGACCACCACAACATGGAATATAGGTCTCGACTATGGAATGTTCAACCAGCGTTTGACATTCAACATCGATGCTTACAAGCGTAAGACCACCGATTTGCTCTGCACACCGACAATTCCAGCAGGACAGAACTTCGACAATGCGATGATGCTTAATGCAGGCTCGCTAAAAAACACGGGTATTGAGGTTGCCATTTCCGGTAAGCCAGTACAGACTAAAGACTGGTTTGTGGAAATTGGAGTAAATGCCGCATACAACAAGAACGAGATTTCAGAACTGTATGGAGGCCGTGACATGATTGAGGCAGGAATGCAGGTAGGACAAAACCAGATGATAACATATCACAAGGTTGGTGAACCGGCAAACTCGTTCTGGGTATACCAGCAGGTTTACGACGAGACTGGCCGTCCTATACAGGGATGCTATGTTGACCGAAATGCTGATGGCGTGATTGATGAGAACGACCGCTACTTCTACAAGAGCATCAACGCACCATGGACTGGCGGTTTCAGCCTTAAAGTGGCATATAAGAACTGGGACCTTGGCACAAACTTCCGCGCAAGCTTCGGCAATTATGTATATAATGACATTGAGCAGGGCAAGATGAACTCGGCTGTGCTTTACAACTCAAAGGGTTACTACGAGAACAGCACACAGGATTTCGTAAATCTCAACTGGTCATCATACAACTATCCATTGACCGACTATTTCGTGCAAAATGCAAGTTTCCTGAAGTGTGATAACATCACATTGGGTTACAACTTCGAGAATCTGTTCAAGGCAGGTAACTATCATGGTATAACAGGACGTATCTACGCTTCATGCTCTAACGTGTTCACCATAACAGACTACAAGGGACTTGACCCAGAGCAGAATTCAGGTAGGGAGAGCAGCATCTATCCACGTTGCCGCACCTTCCTTGTGGGACTCAACCTTAACTTCTAACAAATTAAAAAAGTATCACAATGAAACTAAATAAAATAAAAGCAATGCTTCCGGCTGCGGCTATTATGCTTGCATCAAGCCTCACATCATGTATGGCAGACCTTGACGATGGCAACCGTGACCCCAATGCCCAAGCAACACCAAATATAAAGGCACTCTATAGCAAGTGCTATGCAGGACTGATAATGGAGGGTAATGACGGTAATGCCGATTTTACCATTGATGATGCAGGAAAGTCTACCCTTGTCCGCAATGTGTTTAATTTCAACGAGCTTTCTACCGATGAGAGTATCTGTTGGTGGAGTGACGGTGGTATCACTGAAATAGGTTACAATCAGTGTATGCCAGGTACAGCAACCTTGAGATTCCTCTATTATAGACTGGTATCGAATATTTCTTTCTGCAACCACTATATGGAACTGGCAGAGGCACAGGCAGACAAAACCATGTTGGCAGAAGTAAGATTTATTCGTGCATACAACTATTTTTTGATGCTCGACTTCTTTGGAGACCCATCATTTAGTGCAACTATTTCATCAGAGACTCCAAAACAGGCACACGCCTATAACGAAAAATTTGAGGAAGGTAAAGAATATACCCGTGCAGAACTGCTTGCAATGGGACGTGAGTTCCTCTTCAATTGGGTTAAAAACGAACTTGAAACAGCCGAGGCTGATATGCTCGATGCACAGCCAAAGACCGATACCGATGCAAATTACGGACGTGCCGACAAGGCTGCAGCATGGATTCTACTGAGCCGTCTCTACCTTAATGCTGGCACATACCTCAATAACGACGGTCAGAACAACCCACATTGGGACAAGGCTTTGGAATATGCAGAAAGGGTTATAAACTCTGGATATTCTCTGTTTACCGACAGCAAGATGTCGGCTACAGCCAAAGCAAACGGATATCAGCCATATGATTTGCTGTTCATGGGTGACAACGGTTCCAACGGCGCAAGCTGTGAGGCTGTTCTACCACTGCTGCAAGACGGTAAGATTACCAAGGGATATGGTGGCTCGCTATTCTTCGTCGCAGCTATGTGGAATGCAGAGATGTCAACAGTTGCCGATCTTACTGCCGGAACGACCGGTAACACCTGGTCAGGCATGCGTTGCCGCCCACAGCTGATTGAGAAGTTTACAAACAATCCACAGTCGTTTGTTGGTAAGTCAACAGCCGAAATACGTGCTATGGGCATTGATGACCGCGCTTTGTTCTGGGGCAAGGGCTCCAGCTCTGACAAGCGCACACTTGACCTTGGAGACAACTCCAGCTTCTATCAGGGATTAACCACCACAAAATGGAACAACAATTACTCTACAGGCGGCACACCACATGACTCTTACGATGTGGATACTGACTTCTTCCTTTTCCGTGTTGCAGAGGCTTATCTCAACGCAGCAGAGGCAGAAATGCATCTTAACGGTGAGTCATCAACAAAGGCAAAGGGATATATTGATGAACTGCGCAACCGTGCCCACGCAGTAACAAGCAGCTCTTACACTCTCAACGATGTTCTTGACGAACGTTCACGTGAGATGTATTTTGAGGGATTGCGCCGTACAGACCTTATCCGTTACAATCAGTTTGGCGGCATGCAGGCAACATACTTATGGGACTATAAGGGTGGAAGCGCTAATGGTGCCGCATTCGACAAGACACGCAATTTGTTCCCACTGCCATCGTCAGAAGTATTGGCTAACAGCAATCTTACACAGATTGACGGTTATAACGAAACTGAATAATATAATTACTTTAACGAATTAATCAGAAAAGCAATATGATGGACAAGAAATTATTGATTGGCGCAATGCTGATAGGTACCGCCAGCTTGTTTACAGCATGCTCGGATGACAATGACTCCAACCCAACGCTGATTCAGCCAAAGGAGTTTACATTGAATACCCCGGCATATATTAACGAGGTTGTTGATCTCGCAAATACAGAATCAATGCACCTCACATGGTCGCAGCCTAAATACACGGAGGACAATGCACCTATCAATGTGACATACGAGATACAGGTATCAACAACCAATTCATTTACTGTATCAACAGCCGAGGCGGAAGCTGACGAGGAGGGAACTCTCACTGCCGACTATGCAATACTTGACCGTACCACCCAGTCATGTACTTACGATATGACTGCCGATGACCTTGACAAGGCTATGGTAATGGTGGCTAAGTGGGCTGAGGAAGATGTTCCAGCAACACAGACTGCATACGTACGCGTCAATGCTTTCATACTTGAGGGAACATCAAAGCTCAATTCAATTGCCTCAAATGTTTTGGAAATCAGCACCAATCCTTATTATATAGAATTGAAGGATGCAGCTCCAATTTTGTTCTATATAGTGGGTAACAACTTTGGTGATGGCGCATGGAGTGACAAGCCAGGAGAGAGCAGCTTCCCAATGTTCATTCAGAATGGATTTACATACGATAAGAAGACTGGTGCAGGTGAGATTGTTTACCTCAACTACTTCACTTCAGACGAGTGGAAGATACAGCCTTCTGACTTCAATTGGGACATGGGCTTCATGGGTACAGGTTCTGCCAACCAGGCTCAATTCCGTAACGGTGCAGGCGATGCCGGCAACATTTGGGTTGATCCTGCAGGTTATTACAAGGTGACCATCAACACTGGCACTAACGAGTGTAAGATTGAGCAGCAGGACATCACACCTGCCGTTTATGAGCAGATTTGCATCACCGGTAGCTTCGCTGATTGGGCTGATGTAAACATGACTTCAGTTAACAAGGCTGGTGAAAACCACGTATGGTGCTACACTCTCACTGTAGCCGAAGGCGCAGTGGAGCAAATCAAGTTTAAGATTCCTGGATCTTGGGATACCAACTGGGGCTTTGGTGCCGATGACGGCGAGATAAACACCTGTGGTAAGGGTACCAATGGCGGCAAGAACATCGGTGTGGCAGAAGGAACATGGATTATTATGTTCAACGACATTACCGGCGAGTTCAGCATCATAGCAAAAAAATAAAGTAGAAAAACATTTAATTAGAGATTAAATTATGATTAAGAAAATATTTTGTGGTATCGTAGCGGTTGCAGGACTTGTGTCCTGCACCGACGACTACACTGACTGGAGCAGTCCTCAGAGCAATGCTGCCAATGAAGCTGCAGAGAAATTTGAGATGACAATCACTCCAAATGTGTCGGCAATCGACTTTGCAAACGAGACCGGCGAGACGATACAGCTGTTCACTTCAAACCTCGGCGAAGGTCAGAAAACAGACGCTTTTAATGTAGAATTAACAGGCAACGGCAGTGTAACTACAATTACTGCCAATGCTTCTGGTGCAGTGTCAACCGAGGATTTGGAGAATGCGGTCATCGCATTGTATGGTCGCGCTCCCATTGAGCGTGCTTTGACAGCTAATGTTTCAGCAGATGTGACTATCACTACAGCAGACAATGATGTGGTTGCGAAGAAGGCTGGTCAGCCTTTCGACTTTAAGGCTGTGCTTGATGCTCCGCAAATTTCGCAGAACTACTACATCATCGGTGGAATTAACGGCACTTCATGGAATGTGGATAATACAAGCCTGCAGTTCAATCACAGCGGCAAAGATGTTTACGAGGATCCTGTATTTACTATCACCATTCCAGTGGCAGAGGGTGAGAACTGGTTTGCTATTACAGACCAGATTGCCATTGACAACTTCAATGCTACAGGCGGTTGGGATCAGGTACTTGGTTGTGCCGAGGGTAATGGCAACAACGGTATGGAAGGCAAAGTTGCACGCCGCTCTGACATCGGCAATGACGGTTCATTCAAAGTTGTTGTTACCGATGGTGATGCAGAGCTTATCCGAATCACTCTCAACATGATGGAATACAGCTATAAGATTGAGAAACTTTCAGCTTTGCAATATTTCTATGTCGTAGGTACACCTAACGGATGGAGTGCTGATAATGCCTACAGGAATATGTTCTACACACAGGATGCAACTACTTACACCTACACAACATCATGGACCGGAGCTTGGGACTTGAAGGTTTGGGATGCAAACTCTCTTGGAAACTGGGACAATGCTTGGGGTACAACTGTTGACGGTGACGGCTCAGCAAGCGGAAGTATGATTAATTCTGGCGCACAGTCGTTCCAGAGCCCTGAAGCTGGTTTCTACACTCTGTCTATAAACAAGAAAGACATGAGTTATACATGGACACGCCTTGACAACCAAACCCCGACAGAATACACCTCTGTATCTCTGATTGGCGACTTCAACGGTTGGGGTGGTGATGTTGACCTGGAGCAAGTTGCCGCTCACAACTGGTTTGTAGAATACACCGTTCCTTCAAATGGCGGTTTAAAGTTCCGTGCTAACCATGCTTGGGATACAAGCTGGGGAACATCCGATAAGGAGACAGCTATTGGTGATTCTTATTACTTGCCTATTGGAGGAGAAAACATCAATGTTCCTGCCGGCACATACCAGTTCTACCTGAACGATATCACTGGCGAATGGAACATCGTTAAGAAGTAATTGTAGCTTCATCAAGCATAATTAAGAGGATGTTTTATACATCCTCTTTTTGTGTCCAGCAGGTATTCGCTATAGGCGGATACCTGCTTTTTTCTGTTTGGCAATAAACTTGCCTCACCGTTCAGCCTTAGCTGAACGGTGAGGCAAGTTAACTTAAATGGGCAAATAACATAGTTTCTACGACCGTTCAGCCTTGGCTGAACGGTGACCTTACATAATCACAGGGCACAAATCTCATGATAGAAACCGCCGATACTTATAAATTCACATAAATATTTGGATGTTTCACTTTTTCTTCGTAACTTTGCGGCGAAATAATCAATGTATTATGTATAGTAGTCGCGATATAATTGAATTCATTATTGTGATAGTTGGCGAGTTTGCTAAACGTCATAAGATGTCGGATGTACTGGCTTTCCGATATCTTGATCGATTCGCAGCCATTTCTTACTTGAAAGACAATTACGGAATAGCTCATACGCTACCTTTTGACGATGTCATCGATTCGTTATCAACTTATTGCAAGACGAGAGGAGGGAATGCATAATGAAACTTTATCATGGCTCTTATGTTGATATAACGGAAATTGATTTCTCGATGTCCTTTCCCAATAAGGATTTCGGAAAAGGTTTTTATTTGAGCGATAACTACGAACAAGCATTTCAAATCGCTAAATTTAAGTCTGAGGCATTGGATGTTCAACCTGTGGTTAATGTGTATGAGTTTGATGAAGAGGTGATGACTCATCCAGAATTGCTGAGTATCAAGGTTTTTAAAGAGTATTCTAAGGATTGGGCTGATTTTGTTTTAAGGAATAGAACATCTTCTTATGGTGAGTCTATTCATGATTTTGATATTGTGTATGGTCCTATTGCAAACGATAGAGTAGGACTGCAGATAAGAAAATTTATAGAACACGATATCACTTTAGAGCGTTTTATTGAGAATTTGAAATACATGAAAGGTATAACTTTCCAATATTTCTTTGGTACGAAGAAATCGTTGGATTATTTGCATAAGATATGAGTGATTTCGATTACATGGTTGAGTGCAATGCCCGTGATATTGCATTGATGCTTATGAACGATAAAGGCATAAGCATAGAAGAGGCTTTGAGGCTTTTATATTCATCAAAAACTTACGAGAATCTGAAAAGGAAAACCACTGGCTTGTATTTTCAGAGTCCGGGATATATATATGAATATCTTAGACGTGAATTGAATATATGACGAATGTAATTTTGGAAAAGTCTAAATTATGAATAAAGTTTTCAAAGTAGAAACATACAAGTTTGATAGAAGAAAAAAAACAATAAATGCCATAAAAGATGCTAAGGAAAAGCGGAATGTTACGGTATGCGCTACCTTCGATGACTATCTTAATGCTGTTGCTGAATGAGAACTATTATAATCACAGGACACAAATCTCATGATAGAAACCACCGATACTTATAAATTCACATAAATATTTGGATGTTTCACTTTTTCTTCGTAACTTTGCAGCGTGAATATTGAGAATATGATATAAATTTTGATTTTATGACAATGAAGTGTTTATCAAAAGAAGAATGGGTAAAGAAGTGTAAACAACTTCTTGAACATAAGACAGAAATGGAAGAAAGGTTTAAGGCTAACGCTGATACTGATATATATTCTGTTTTTGGGAAAGCCTAAATTATGAATAATCTTTCATTAATAAGAATTAACAAAGTGTCGCCATATAAAGTAGTAAAGACACCAAACGGTGACTTATGGTTTTCTACAATTTATGGCGTAAATTATAGTATTGCATTCAATGAAGAGTTTGAACTTGGAGGGTGTATGGCTTATCAATTTGGTATCTTTAATAAAGATAATTGTCATACTCCATACGATGCCAATATACAAACAACAATAGTTGCTATTATAAATGAGTTCTTTAGTGCAAATCATGATGTATTATTGTATGTTTGCGACAATAAAGATAGAAGGGAAGAAGCACGTAACCGTCTTTTCTTGCGTTGGCTGAAGCAAGAGGACAAATATGGAAAGTATTGTTTTGATACCTCATCAGCATTTGTAGAGGGACAGGAAATCATTGTATCAATAATCGTAGAACGTAATAATCCTCAATTACAAGATATTTTGAATGAGTTTCATGTAGTATCTCAGGTGTTAGGCGACAAGCCATAAAATATTTATTAATTTATTTGATGAATTAATAGATACTTTTTAAGACACAGACATGGCTTGTAGCCTCAATTATTTCAGTAATTTTAGTGTGTTTTGCCCATAGCCCACCCCAAGTCCAACCCGACCTTACATAATCACAGGACACAAATCTCATGATAGAAACCACCGATACTTATAAATTCACATAAATATTTGGATGTTTCACTTTTTCTTCGTAACTTTGCGGCGTGAATATTGAGAATATGATATAAATAGTCTTTAGCAGTAATAACAGAAGAAAGGAGATTATGAATACGAGAAATGAGATAGCCAATACCATTGCTGAATATTTCAAGTCACAACCAGTAAATAAGGCTTGGATATTCGGTTCGTTTGCCCGTGGAGAGGAAACACAGGCAAGCGATATTGATATTCTTGTAATGCTTGACTACTCAAAACATATTGGTCTCCAATATTTTGGAATGGCATTAGAATTGGAGAAAATCCTTGGACGAAAAGTGGATTTGGTGGAATACGACCAGCTGATGGCTTTTGCAAAGCCATCAGCCGACCGTGATAAAATATTAATATATGAGAGAGGCAATTCGTGATAAAGGAAGGATAGAACATATTCTTGAACAGTTAAATAATATTGAGGAGTTTATCGCTAACAAGACGATAAAAGATTTTGAAAGCGACAAAGTCTTGCAATATGCCATTATCAAATGTATAGAAATCATTGGTGAGGCATCATATATGCTTACCAAGGAGTTTAGAATGGAACATGACGATATAGAATGGGAACAAATAATTAGGATGCGTCACGTACTCGTACATGGATACTATCATATATCTCCTATGATGGTATGGGGAATTGCCAAAGAGGATTTGCCTGAACTCAAACGCCACATAAATCTGTATTTATCATCATTCTAATATTAGTTGGCAAGGACATAATGGAATTGGCTCAAAAAATAGACTATATAATCCGAAAAAAATATATAAATTTGCATCCACAATAAAAAATCAAGATGAAGATACAGATAGTGATTCCTTGTTACAACGAGGAAGAGGTACTGCCAAAGACCCTGCAGGTGTTAGGTCAGCTCATTGGAAAAATCAAGGCTGAGACAGGAGCAGACACTTCGCTGCTGCTTGTGGACGACGGCAGCAAGGACAGCACTTGGCTGATGATAAAAGAGGCAGCCAAGACATACCCATACGCACACGGCATAAAACTGTCGCACAACCGCGGGCACCAGAATGCCTTATGGGCAGGACTGGAAACAGCGGCGAGACAGTGTGACGCAATGGTGAGCATCGACGCAGACCTGCAGGACGACGAAAACGCAATCATTGACATGATAAAACAGGTGCAGGAAGGCAAGGATATTGTTTACGGAGTGCGCAGGGAGCGTAAGACCGACACCTTCTTCAAGCGCTTTTCGGCACAGATGTTTTACAAACTGATGAAGAGCGTTGACAAGGATATTGTGTACAATCATGCCGACTTCCGCATGATGTCCCGCCGTGCAGTGCTGGCACTGATGCAATATCCCGAAAGGAATCTTTTTCTCCGTGGTGTAGTAAGAGAATTAGGTTTTCAGGAGGGATTTGTATACTACGACCGTAAAGCACGCGAGGCAGGTGAGTCGAAATATCCGCTTACAAAAATGCTCAGCTTCAGCATCGACGGCATCACGTCGTTCTCGGTAGCACCGCTGAAATTCATCACCTTCGTGGGAATGACAATGACTGTGATTTCAATCATAATGATAATCTTTGCCTTAGTGGAGCATTTCGGGGGAAAGACCATACAGGGATGGACATCAATGCTGGTATCGCTATGGTTTATTGGCGGAGTAATCACCACAGGAGTTGGCATTACGGGTATTTACATCGGCAAAATTTACACCGAGGTAAAGCGCAGGCCAAGATACTTTATTGAGGAAGAAGCCTAATTTTTTTCTATTCCTACGGTTTTGAGAACCGTAGGAATAGAACTTTTTCACTAACATCTACCGTGCGGCGCAATTCCCACACCTTTTGAAAGATGTATCCCTCGCCGTATTGGCTCTTAAACTTCTCAAAATCTCCCTCAGGAATCATAAGCACTCCCTGCTGCGGCATAACCTTAGTAAACTGCTGGATGCGGTCGCCCAGGTAGAAATTGAGACAGAAGAAATGGAGCATCTCTATGTCAATATAGGAATAGAGATGATTCATGTCGAACCGTTGCTCTATCTGCGGAGCCAGCCGCTTGTCCGACTTCACATTCAACACCGCAGGCTGGTAGACTCCATTAAGAGAAATGAACAATGCAACCACACAGCCAACAGCACTCAGCGTTACAGTGCGGGCTGAGACTTTCCTATATATTATATATAAGGTGTAGACAGCAGCAGCTACTGGCAACAGCACAAGAAGAATATTTCCTATATTCAACAGATTAATGTTCTCAACGGCATGCAGATATGCAATATTGTCGGCAGCATGTTTCCCGTGGAATATACTGTCGGGCACAACGCCACATTTCACGACAAACAACACAGCTGTGAGCAAAAGGCTTAATACTGCCATTATAACGGCATAAATCTTAATGGCGGCCCAGCGGGTCTTCATCATCCACACCAGATATTCCGCTATCAGATATGCCATAAACGGATAGCATGGCAGCAGATAGACACTGCGTTTGCTCTTGGGAATGCAGTAAAACAAGAGCACCAGCAGAAAGGCAAGCCACACGAAAAGCTGTAGCGGCTCAGCCTTTTTGACAGTGGTCAAAAAGTTTGTCATAACACTCTTGACACTGCTGCCGCTCTTAATCCTACTGCCGCTCACGAAGAAAATCGAGATAAGCAGCAATAATGTATATGGTAACCAGCCGGCGATGAGTGTGATGAAATTATACCAGAAAGGATTCTCGTGCGACTCATAGGACATTTTGCCCATGATTCTTCCAAAATTTTCCTCCATCACAAGGTTGAGGAATGCGTCGCCTCCCTGCTGATATGCGGCAAAGTACCAGCACAGCGGCAGCACGAGTGACAGCAGCGCAATAAGAGTCATCCTGCCTGCTGTAAGCCAGAATTTCTCGCGTCTCATAAGCAGGAACACTCCCGTAACCAGACATGGCAGTATGATGCCGACAGGTCCCTTGGTCAGTGTGCCTGCACTCATAAGCAGAATGGCAAGCCACGGCAAACTGCGCATACCACGCTCCCACCATATATACAACAGATACATTGCTCCCACTATGCATGCCGTGAGCACCATGTCCACACGACAGGCATACCCGGCACGAAGCACCTCAAACGAGGTGAGTGTTAGCAGTGATGTGAACATTGCCACCTCGGTGTTCTTACGTTTTGCGAAGAACATAAAGCCTCCCAATACCATAAAGATAAGCGCCAAGGCGGAAGGCAAACGTGATGTGAACTCACTCACATGCCCCTGTAAAAGCGAGAATAACGCTATGCACCAATGAAAGAAAGGCGGTTTGTAGGGAATGTCGCCGCCATTGTTAATGGGCAGTATCCAGTTGCCGTGCTCAAGCATGGTGTATGCCACCACTGCCTCACGCGGCTCGCCTTTACTGTAGAAGTTTGCCATACCCAGAAAAGGAAGAAGCAACAAAATGGAGATTAAAAGAACCTTCCATGCAGCTTTATTTTTGATATTCATGTCTTATAATGTTGTTTTTGGTGCAAAATTACAAAAAATAATCTACTAAATGGCATGTATGTTTGTTTATTTCTAAAAAATGTTATAATTTTGTAACCCGAAATATGAGAATTGAAAATGAAACGGTATATAAAAATAGTTGAGTATCTGCTTTCTGTGCATTTACTGGCATTGTTTGTGATGTTTTTGTTCCGCTTGGTGGAGTTTATTGCCCTTCATGGCATGATAACCGACCAAGATGCCAACCCGTTTATAGCCTTTCTGAAAGGACTGTGGTTTGACAATGTCATAGCTTGTTACATTTCCATCCTCCCACTGGCGGTATTGCTTTTGTCTGCCAGCTTGAGCTATACCCATCGTAATCTTATCAAGGGAGCCACTGTCTGGTATGCCGTTTGGCTTGCCATAGCCCTCATTCCTTCGGCAGCCAACACGCCTTATTTCCAATACTTTTTCAAGAACATCAACTCCAGCATCTTCGGATGGTTCGGTTATGTATCCACCACCTCGGGCATGCTTTTGCAGGAATCTTCCTATTGGCTACATATTGGATTATATTTTCTCCTGACAGGAGGGCTCATTTATGCCATCAACAGATGTGGGAAAAGATGTATTGGTGCCCTTCAGCGTATATCCCCGCGAAAAGAAACAGCAACCGTCATTATTGGGCAGGTGCTTGTCACCCTTGCGTTGACAGCCCTTTGTCTCTTTGGAATACGTGGCAGAATGGGATATAATCCCATCAAGATTAGCCAGTCTTATTATTGCAGCGACTCTTTCCTCAACCAATTGGGTATCAACCCTGCCTTTAATCTCCTGACCAGTGCTCTTGATGACATGCGTAAGGAGAACAAAGAGCTGCACCTCATGCCCTATCCCGAAGCTATCACAAATACACGCCAATGGCTGGGGCTGACCTCTCCTGTGGACAGCACAAATATACTGAAACGTACTGTCATCAACGATTCGACAGGAACAAAAGCATGCCCCCCCAACGTGGTTATTATCTTGATGGAGTCTATGTCGGCGAATCTCTTAGGAACATTTGGGCAGCGGCAATCGCTCACTCCCACCCTCGACTCCCTCTATCACCATTCGCTTGCCTTTACCCACTTCTACAGTGCAGGTATCCATACCAACCATGGTATGACAGCCACGCTCTACAGTTTCCCGGCACTCATGTTCCGTAACTTGATGAAGGGTACTGTTACGCCTCACCGTAAAGGTATTGCCACGGTATTGAAAGAGAAGGGTTACGAGAACATGTTTTTCATGACCCACGAGGCGCAGTACGACAACATGAAGGCTTTCTTTCAGACCAATGGCTATGACGACATCTATTCTCAGGAAAACTATCCAAAGGAAGAGGTTGTGAATAGTTTTGGCGTGAGCGATCATTTCGTGTTCAACTATGCCCTCAATACTATCAACCAGAAAGCCAAGACGGGTAAGAACTTCATGGCAACCATCTTGACAGTGAGCAATCATCCGCCTTACATCATACCTTCCTTCTTCAAGCCCAAGACACAAGAGAAGGAAACCCAAATTGTAGAATATGCGGATTATTGCATCGGAGACTTCCTGCAAAAGGCGAGCCGGCAACCGTGGTATGCCAATACTATCTTTGTAATCCTTGCCGACCACGGCAAGCTGTTGGGGAAAAGTGAAGGCGAGTTGCCCGAATCGTATAACCACATTCCACTTATCATCTTTGGGGCAGGTGTTCCACAACAGCAATATACTGGCTTGGGTATGCAGGTGGACGTTATGCCTACGCTCTTCGGCATCATGAAAATCAACTATGAATACGAAGGTTTCGGTATTAACCTGTTGAAAGAAGAACGCCCCATGGTATTCTATTCTGCCGACAATCAGATTGTAGCCCGCGACCAACATCGCTGCTTCATCTACAATCCTGCCATGGCAAAGAGTTTCTGCTATGACATTCTTCCTGATGGCAATCTGCAAGAAAACAAGTCCACAGCAAAATTCTCCGACTTGCAGAATTATGTATTCTCCAACATTCAAGCTGCCGAGTATATCGAGCGTAAAGGGAAAAACGCATTATTGTTGGAAAATAAATAACGTGCGTATGCAATACGTAGTATTAAAACGACATAGACTTATATACAATGAACATTGATACAATAAAAATTTCTGTTGTGACAGTATGCTATAATGTTGAGAAGACAATAGAACAAACAATACTGTCTGTTATAGGGCAAACATATCCGAATATACAGTATATAATTATCGATGGTAACAGTACTGACGGGACTATGGATATTGTGATGAAATATAAAAAGCATATTGATATAATAGTTTCCGAACCTGACAATGGCATTTATGATGCAATGAACAAATCATTGCAATATGTAAAAGGAGATTTCCTGAATTTTATGAATGCCGGCGATATGTTTTGTAGTGATGATGTTGTATCAAAAGTTTTTAATAGGGAATACGACAGTTCCGTAGGATTTATTTTTGGCACATTGCTGACCAAGGGGGGGCACGAAGAAAAACACTTACCTTTTATGAGAAATCCTGCAAAATATAAGAAGATGGGGATAAGTCACCAGTCGATATTTGTCAGAAGCGAACTGGCAAAGAGAATAAGATTCCGTTACGACTTGCCTGTAGCGGCAGATTATGGCATGATTTATGCTATATGGAAAGAAGGCTACCAATATGTGGAACATGACTTCCCGATATGTATATTTGAAGGTGGTGGCTTTTCTGTGCGGAAGCCGTGGCTTTTGACACATGATATTGCAGTAATAACAGGTTCAACCAATACTGTAAAGTATAGGCGTAAAATGTTCACCTATTGGGCAAGATATTACATACAGGCAATAGGTAAAATATTTCATGTCACATTGTGTCATAGAGATTATTCTGATATGTCTAATAGTTGAGTGTCATATTTCTTGGGCTTCAGCCGAAGTGTATATAGTAGCGTGTCCAATATGGTCTTACATTTCCAAGACAAAGGAACATGTGGGCGGAATCCTTTCCAATCGGTCATGTCAAGATACTTGAAGAACAAGTTGCGGTATGGATTCAGGCAGATGTGCATCCACGGTTTCCTATGCCCGGTATAATGGATAATGACAGGATGCCTTGTTTCTTTCTCTACTTGTGAGAGCATCTCAGGGCGTATCCTTTTATGCCGTCTCAACAGTCCGTCTTGCACATTCCAATAGAAAGGCAACAGCAGTTTTTGATTATGTAGCTGCGCATTGAGCACATCTTGGTCGTTGAAAATGAGCTCTCCCTTGTGCTCACTCATGTATGCGGCACATATTCTACTGAGGTCGTTTTTCCGCCAGTAGTCCAAGTTCAGGAGCAGGACACCCGCATTGAAATAGGTATATTGTCTGTCGTATTGCAACCGTTTATAACAGTCATCCTTTCCGCTCCACATGTCTTCAACAGCGGCTAATGCATGGTTGTCGATATTGGTTGCCCATAAGTCTTTCAAATTTCCATCCACAATGAGGTCACAGTCTAAATAGATGGCTTTGTGGATGTCGTCCGGCAGAATCTCGCCTATAAAGAGACGGAAGTATGTGGCTATGGTAATATGTGAATTTCCGATTGCAGGAAAACTGTCATACAGCTTTTGGGGGATGTTGTAGAAAGTCACTTTTTGATGGAACTTTCCGACATGTAGTTGTATCTTGTTTTTGATGTCTTTCGACAGGTCATGGCTGATGATATGAAAACAAATATCCTCATCCTGATTGTTGTACATGACAGATACGAGCATGGTGCAACACTGCATTGCGTAGTTGTCATCTATATTACAAGCTATGTGTATCATCGTGTTTCTTTTTATTATATATTATTATATGTGTTTATTGCCTGCTCTATGACAGGAGCCATGTCGTAGTATTTGTACTCTGCCAGTCTGCCGCCGAAGATGGTGTCTTTTTCTTGGCTGGCAAGAGCCTTGTATTTTGCGTACAGTTCGGAATTTATGCTGTCGTTCACGGGATAGTATGGCTCCATACCTTCTTTCCACTCTGTGGAATACTCCCTTGAGATAACCGTCTTGGGACAATCGTACACTTCCTGACCAAACATCTCGAAATGCTTGTGCTCAATGATGCGGGTGTAGGGCATCTCACGCTCAGTGTAGTTGACCACGGCATTGCCTTGATAATTGGGGGTGTTAATGATCTCCTGTTCGAAACGTACCGTGCGATAGTTCAGTTTGCCGAAACGGTAATCGTAAAACTCATCTATCTTTCCTGTAAATATCAGTTTGTCAGCCAGCCTATTCCAGTCAGTCTTTAGCCGGATACCCTCAATATTGGCAGTAAAGAAATCTGTGTCAGTCATAGTGTCCACACCTTCCAGCAGACCTTCCGTCAAGCGGTTGTAACCTCCAATGGGAATGCCTTGATAGCGGTCGTTGAAATAATTATTGTCAAAGATCATACGCACAGGCAAGCGCTTGATGATAAATGCCGGCAAGTCTTTACACTGCCGTCCCCATTGCTTCTCCGTGTACCCCTTTATGAGCCGCTCGTAGATGTCTTTGCCTATAAGCATCTGAGCCTGTTCTTCCAAGTTACGTGGCTCTGTGGCTCCCTCTGCCTTCATTCGCCCCATTGCCTCGGCTCTTTGTTCGTCTATTTTGGCTTGTGCCTCCTCTGGAGTCGTAACTCCCCACATCTGATAGAAGGTGTTCATGTTGAAAGGCAGGTTGTAGAGCTTTCCCTTGTAGTTGGCTACAGGTGAGTTAGTGTAGCGGTTGAACTCTACAATGGAATTCACAAAATCCCAGACCTCCTTGTTTGAGGTATGGAAAATATGGGCACCATACTTGTGTACATTGATGCCTTCCACGTGCTCGCAATAGATGTTTCCTCCCAGATGAGGGCGCTTGTCTATCACAAGACATTTCTTGCCTTGCTTATGGGCGAGGTTGGCGAAAGTGGCTCCGAAGAGACCAGCGCCCACTATGAGACAGTTGTAGTGTTGCTTCATCATTATATGTTTCTTATCGCCTGGCTGATAGCCTCCTGCAGGAAATAACCTTCATTCAGTTTCTTCGATATCGTGGCAGCATTCTTTTTCATTTCCATAATTTCCTCAGAAGATATGTGAGCCAATTTCTCGTCTAATTGCTCTAATGAGCTGACAGCAAAACCAGCATGTGCCTGCTCAATAATAGGAGCAACGGCTGCTTCCTTCCATACGATGACGGGCAAGCCGGCACGGAGATAGAACGACACCTTATGAGGAGAGTTCCAACGGAGATATTCACCAAAATTGCCCGAGCAGGTAGTGAGCGAGTCGCCATCCCACACTAAGCCGAAGTCGGCATCTATAGTACGTATAAAATCTTCTGAAGGCATGAAACCTTTATACCTGATATGCGGGTTATCTTCTAAACCTTGAAGTCCATCCTTGTTGCCTGCAATCGTTAGATTCCAACTGCTGAGGCTCTTGCTCAACTCTACCAAAAAAGAATTCTTACGCATACTCAAAGCTCCAGCATAGACTACCTGAGGCAATAATTTCTGATTGGTTGTGACTTTTTGATTAGAGCTTTGGTTGAAGAAAGCAGAACGATAATCGAACAGTCCCAGTGCTCCGACAGGTTGCTTCATGCCATGTTGGATGAGCCATTGCTTCATGTTCTCGTTGGAGGCAATGATATAGTTACAATTAGAGAGGCGTGCAATCTCCTGCTCCACAGTAAGCTTGCGACGGCGGAAACTGCCGAGGTCATGAATGAGACTGATGGTCCTGGCTCCTTTCCAGCGTGCTACATGACAGAGAAAGGAAAAATACTTCTTGACGGGATATTGTAAAAAGAGAACATCTCCTTTTTTCAATAGGTAACAAGCACGTAGCACTCCTGCCAAATCAAGGAAAAAAGCAAGAATCTTGCTGTTGTTTACAGTTCGCTGTAATCCGAGGTTTGTTGCTCCCATTTCTGAGAGCGTATCCTCGTTATCGGTCTTTGCCTTATTTCCAGCTGATGTCAGATTATAATAGTTACGGCTGATGTAACACAGTCTGTTCTTTTCCATATTATTCTATAATTATTGCGGGTATAATGACGTTTGTATCTATAGCTCAAGTTCGAATGGTATTTCGTGTTTCTTGCTGTAGCGGGTCCAAAATTTGCGGCGCTTCCTCAGCACATAGTCTATGGCTTTTGCCTCATCGTAATTTCTTATCCTGGCATATTCTTTTGCGAGAAGACTAATAAAATCTTTTGGTCCCCAGAAGCGGCATAGATTTTTAAGTCCTGTCTTGATGCCGACTGCACCGAATCTCATGCGGTTGATGTCTACAAGCATAAAGTGAAAGCCTTCGTCGTCTTGCTTCCACAAGACATTGCCGGGGGTAAAGTCCTTGTGAAGGATGTCGTGGGCATGTAGCCTGACGGCAAAATGAGCTAATGCCCTTGCCAGACATTCATACTCGCCCGGCTTTGCGTCTCCCACCTCATAAAGGGTGTGCCCATAACCGCATTGTATGGTGACAAGATAGCTAAAGCCAAGAATTCCAAGCACGTTACGGCTTTCTATGAGGGCAACAGGCTGTGGAGTATCGATGCCACTGTCGGTTAGAATCTTAGCATACTCGAAGGCTCTCCTGCCCTTCGGCTTGCGGATGCCCCATGAATATACGATGCTGTTCACTCCGTGCGGCACATGGAAACGCTTCACATTCAGCAGGGTTCCATCGGGGGCGGCAATGACCTTTATCTTATTTCTGGCATTGTAAATCACCTCGCCCTGCTGTTCAAAAACATGCGGTAAGGTCTCGATGAATGCCCTCATGTACTCGTATTGTGGAGTTATCTTGATGTTCATATTTTTTCTTTTTTTTATTTTGGCACCACTTTTCCATTCACCACTTCAAACCGTTGTTCGAACTCTGCCTTGGTACGTTTCCATCGGTTGTGCGTCCAAAGGTAATATGGCGGATTGCAGCGGATTGTCTTTTCTAAGAGTTGGAAAAAACGGCGTGTGATATCGTTATCAGGTAAGCTATTGGGCTCACGGGTGATGAGATGATATGTGGCAGTATAATAGCCACGCTTAGGGCGTGACATCTCCACATAGAACACGGCGTTATCCATTTTCCTCATGATACGCTCACCGCCTGTGAAAGCTGGAGTATCCTCATGATTAAGAAAAGGCAGCCAAAGATGTATGTTCTCCCATTTGGGGCTTTGGTCGCTGATATATCCGAAGATATTCATGGTGCCTTTGCGCTTGTAGTCAATTAAATGACGGAGTATATCCTTCTTCGGCACTACAACTCCATTCTCCTCATGCGTTCGAATACGTTTGAAAAGCTCGTCAAAGGCATAATTACGCAGAGGATGATATATGAGTCCCATGATGCGGCTCTTGGGCAATTCAATGCCCACACATGAGAGCCATTCCCAATTGCAGTAGTGTCCCAGTATTGCCGCCACGTTCTGACCTTCCTGAAAACATTGCTCCACCATCTCACTTCCATAGACATGAAATCGCCGCCGCAGTTCTTTGTCACTGATGCTTAGCAGCTTCACTGCCTCAAAAAAATAGTCGGCAAACCAATGATAGAAATCCCTCTCAATATCCTTGATTTCCTCTATCGTCTTTTCCGGGAAAGATGTGATGAGATTATGACGCACCACATCTCTTCTATACCTTATTACATAATATAGTACAAGGTATTCAATATTTGCCAAACAGTAGAGCACCCTCAAAGGGAGCAACGACAAGGTATAGAACAGGGGGTATATGATGTAAAATAATATCTTTTGCATATCTCGCAGCACTAACTTTTGCAAAGATAATGCTTTTTTTTCAATGGGCAAAATTTTTTTATGTATTTTTGTTTGTATTTCCAAGTATGTTAACATAAATGGCAAAGTATCCTAAGATAAATCACAAAGTATCTTAAGATAATTGCCCAAATATCTTAGCATAGTAATCCATTAATGAAATAAATCATAACTAATGTAAAATCCCATAAAAAACATTTGCTGATATGGAAAATAATGCTTAAATTTGCACACAGCATAAATATTGCCTTAAAGTTTAATCACTTAAATATACGAGGAATAAGCTTATGACAAAGATACAGACTATTATAGAGGAGAACGCCAAATGGCGGGAAATGCTTGGAATGAACACTATTGCCGACGTGAACCGTGCAATTGACAACGGCGACGCCACAAAACTGATACAGGTATCGGAAGCACTTCAGGAAAAAAGAATAGTGAGCATTGCCAACAACATTGCGGCACGGCCTGAGGTGAGAACGGTGCTGCTTGCCGGTCCGTCGTCATCGGGTAAGACAACCACAAGCAAGCGGTTGAGCATACAACTGATAGCCAATGGTATCTGGCCTGTTCCCATATCGCTCGACGATTACTTCCTTGACCGTGAGCTTAGTCCGAAAGATGAGAATGGAGACTATGACTTCGAGCATCTTGAAGCACTTAACATTAAGATGCTTAACGAACATCTCAATGCTCTCTTCCGTGGTGAAGAGGTGGAGCTGCCGCGTTACAACTTCAAGAAGGGGAAAAGCGAGAAAAGCGGTGTGCTTTTGAAACTCAAAGGCAATGAGGTGCTGATTTTCGAGGGAATACATGCACTGAATCCTGCACTCACCCGCAATGTGCCGCAGGAGCAGACTTTCCGTGTGTATGCGTCGGCACTTGTGAGCAATTATTTCAATGAGAGTACCCGAATTCCTACAAGCGACAACCGGCTGCTGCGCCGCATACTGCGTGATGTAAAGCAGCGCGGAGTGTCGGCTGCCGACACCATACGCCGTTGGCCAAGCGTGAGGGCTGGTGAGGAGAGATGGATATTCCCGTATCAGGAGAATGCCGACGATGTGTTCAACACCGCAATGCTGTTTGAGCTGGCTGTGATAAAGCCACAGGCTGAGCCGATACTTTATGAATTGATGTATAAGGAGACCGACCCTGTTGTGAGGGAAGTGGCGGAAAGACTGCTTACATGGCTTGCCCCGATGCATTCCATGGAGATGGCTGCAAAGGATATTCCACCAACAAGCCTGCTGAGAGAATTCCTCGGAGGCAGCTCGTTTGAATATTAAGTGAAGAATGAAGAGTGAAGAATTCTTCACCTTCACTAAAAAAATATAACTATGAGAATAGGCTTTGATGCCAAATGTGCGGCACAAAACAGAACAGGATTAGGTAACTACAGCAGGTATGTACTTCGCATATTGTCCCAACAGAATACGGAGAACGACTATCATCTGTATATCCCTAAGCAAAAACGCATCCCGTATCTCGCTGAGATACCCACGCTTGACAAACTGCACCTGCATTTTCCATGTAACATGCTATGGCGCAGACTAAGTGGTCTGTGGAGAGTGTGGGGAATGACCAAGGACATAAAGACCGATAACATGGATGTGTTCCATGGCATGAGCAATGAGTTGCCGCTGAACATTGCCGACAGCGGAGTGAAAAGTATTGTCACAATACATGATGTTATATTCAAGCACTATCCGCAATACTATAATTGGATAGACCGCAAGATATGTGATTATATGCTCCAGCGTGCCTGCGTCAATGCCGACCATGTGATAGCCGTGAGTCAGTACACCAAACAGGAAATCATACGCTATTACGGCATTGACGGGGAAAAAATAAGCGTGGCATATCAGGGCTGTGACACGGCTTACGCCCAGGAGATAGCCCCAGAAAAACTTGTCGAAGTGAAGGAACGATATAACCTGCCCGACAAGTTTCTGCTCTACGTAGGCAGCATTGAGGAACGCAAAAACCTGCAGTTGGCAGTAAAGGCACTGCGATTGCTTGACGAGCGCATAAAATTGGTGGCTGTGGGCAAAAGCACGCCTTACATCGACACCATAAAACGCTATATAAAATACAGCGGCAAGGAAGGACTTGCCGATGACGTGATGTTTATGCACAATGTACCGTTTGCCGACCTGCCGTCATTCTACCGGCTTGCCACGGCATTTGTATATCCGTCACGTATCGAGGGCTTCGGCATACCGCTGCTCGAAGCCATTACATCGGGAGTGCCAGCCATCGGCTGCACCGGCTCCTGTCTGGAGGAGGCGGGCGGTCCCGGCTCAATATACGTTGACCCGGATGACAAGGAAGCCATGGCACAGGCTATCCATAAGATTTTTCATGATGAAGCCCTGCGCACAGACATGATAAACAAGGGCAAGACATACGCCAAACGGTTTAGCGACCATCTGCTGTGTCAGGATATCATACATATATATAATAAGGTGTTGGAAAGGGAATAGACAATGAACAGGCTATATCTTATCATATTAGGCTGTATATGCACTCTGAGCATCAGCGCACAAAGCAACAAGAACGTGGCTCCTGAAGACCGTGCCATAGACATGGACAATCCCACGTTTGTGCCCACGGTAAAAGTCGGCAAGGTGCTCGACGGCGGCGACAGCATACAGTATATGGAGATGAACAACGTGTTTGTCTATCCGCAACTGACATTCAAGAACAAAAAACAGGCAGGAGCTTATATGCAGCTGGTGCGCAACGTAAAAAAAGTGCTGCCTATAGCCAAGGAGGCAAATCAGCTGCTGATAGAGACCTACGAGTATCTGGAAACGCTGCCCAACAAAAAGGCGAAGGACGAGCACATGAAAAAGGTGGAGCAAGAGATAATAAAGACCTACAAGCCCCGCATGAAGAAACTCACCTACTCACAGGGCAAACTGCTCATAAAGCTCATCAACCGTGAATGCAACTCATCGTCATACGACATCATCAAGGCTTTTCTCGGTCCTGTACGCTCAGGATTCTGGCAGGCATTTGCATATATTTATGGAGCAAGCCTGAAGAAAGAGTACGACAGTGAAGGAGTGGACAGACTCACAGAGCGAGTGGTACTGATGGTGGAGGCGGGGCAGCTGTAGAGAGACGTATTTAACTTTCTGTTTTGATAATACTTAGAACGGTGTTTTACAATTCAACATTGTATCCGAGAGTGATTTGCCACACGCTGTTGCGGGCTGAAGGTTTCTTGCCTCCGTCCCAGTCGCCGCTGAATACATTGGTTAATCCGATGTTGTACATCGCTCCAATCACAAAATTGTTATATTCATACGATACGCCTACGGGCACGGACAAGTCGAATGTCGTGAAATCGGGATATGTGAGAACCTGCACACCCATCTGCGGATTGTTTGTCATGCTGCTCACTGTCATTCCCACCTTGGGCTGAATTGTAAAACTTCCCACTTTCCTTTGGGCACTGACAGTCAGTGCTGTGCCCAGCAGCACTGCTGCCATCATCTTTGTTTCATTGTTAATACCATTTTTATATTGTTTTCTGAATCTCGTCTTGCAAAAGTATACATTATTTCTGACATATACAAGGATATCTGTGTGAAAACAAACAACTTATATATTATGCACTACTCTTTGAGATTATTTCTTTAATCATATCATTATCATAGTGTTTTCTTTAAGAACATGAAATAAAAGCCGAGAAGCAACAGTGCACTGCACCCCAAAAACAGCATCAGAGCCTTGCGGTGTACCGATTTTGACTTTCGCCTATATTTATTCACTATTTTATCCTGCCCCACAGTTGCTTCCATTCTTGATGCACTAAAACAGGCAAGACCACCAATTACCGTCATTATTATTCCGCCATTTGCACCGTTTATCTGTATTATTCCCCAATCACTGCCAAATATCATGCGAAGAATCAGCATTAAATCAAAATAAGCAAAAACGTAGAACGAAACAAACATAGGACGAATGTGCCATTCAAACATGTGTCCATAATTCGATTCCGAAAGATTTTCGCATAGTTTTATCGTGTTGTCTGCATTCTGTTCAGGCGTTAGTCCCTGTTTGGCAAGCCTTTCTTTTCCATGTGGAATTATATATTGCAGATTAATACATATCCATCTAACCAACGGTGTAGTTTGTTTTCTAGCCATACGTCTATTCATCCATTCAAAATAATATGCTCCAAAATAAAGCAACTCAAAAAACTTTCTCATAACTTTCAATCAAACTTATCCCCTATTACTCACCGTTTTTCCTAACAGATGTTTCTGATAGTCATAAGTTACAGAGTTCCATAACGAATTGAATTCTTGTTCGGTAATCATTGTTATATCAAACTTCCGGAAATCCTCAATCTTGCAATTGGTATCTCCCCAGAACCCGTAGTTTCTTTCGTCAGGCATCTTCACTATTATCTCACCTTTACTGTCCAATCCTATCTCACGAACTGCCACGTTATAGGTGACATCATCGTACTCAACAAACCACTGCGCCACATGCTCTATTTTATCCTCAAAGTCTGGATTGGCAGCAAAAAACATTGCGACAGAATGTAATATTCTGCCAAGCAATGTTTTCTTCTTGTTCGTTTCCGCACATTGATATGACTTTTCGTTGAATTTAAAATATATCATATTATTGTGTTATATCCCGTTGCATTCCATTTTGGGGTAATCTGCAATATCAGTGCCTCTTTCGGGCATCGCCCGTCATTGGCAATTCTGAATTTATCTCCCGAGTTGTCAATCACCGACACCGTAATACCTGTCATTTCGTTAAAGGTGTCTTCATCGCAGGTTGTAGACAAAAACAGCATTGACAATAAACAAAGCAATACCGTTTTTCTAATATTTTTCATTTGCATGTCAACAACCTACTCCTCCCTTAGCAGCTTAGCTTTTCTCAGTAGCGGAAGGATAATGTCGGCATTATTCCGCTCTTTCTTCTTCACTGCGTTATATTCCGTCAGCAGCTCGGGATGGTCTTTCAGCCACTCGGTCATCATCTTTTTGTCAACAACCTTAGAGTAACGTTCGCCTGGTGCAATGAGATAGCACACATTCAGGTGAGCCTTAGGCGCATTCATTGCCACTGTGGCAAGTCCGCCCATCAGCCCCCCCATTAAACCAACGCCGGTATAATACGGATTGCCCTTGGGGAAATATTTTAGGATAATTCTTCCGTCAGTCATTCTGAATCCTCGTGCATACCCTGCAGCAACCCTATATATCCAGGCATTTATCAGCAGCGTGTCATTATACATCACGGCAAATGCATTTTTCTTCAAATGCTTGTTCAATTCCTTATTGTCCGACTTAAACTCATAATCACCACCACCATTCATATACTGTTTTGAGCGGCTTTTGGTAATCAGCCACACCGAATCTGTCGTGTGCCAGTTGTCATTGTTGAATTCCTCATAGCTGTCGCAATATTTTATTGTTATCAGCTCATGCTTATCCCCATCATCCTCATGCTCATCCTTAGCCTGTGCGGGCTGCCAGGCAAAGATGAGAGCCACCAGCAGCACTGCTGCCATAATTTTTGTTTTCATTGTTAATACCATTATCATATTGTTTTCTGAATCTCGTCTTGCAAAAGTATACATTATTTCTGACATATACAAGGATATCTGTATGTTTTTCACACAGTCCGTGTAAGAAATACAAGCGGACTGTGTGAAACAAACAACTTACAATTTATTATGCCCCAAAATAAAGTAACATTATTACAGCACAGCAATATCTTCCATCTTATCTGATTCTGGAATACTGTGTATTGGCGAATCGTCACCTTTCCACATATCTATCTCGCAAAGCTGGTTATCTTGGTTCACAAGCAGATATACCGCTACACATACGCCATCATTATCGTAATACATACAATTGGCAATTTCTTTATATTGCGTGTTTGCATTTTCATGCTGTGCATTATTGATTATCTCAATGCTTCCGATAGAATTGTTTGTAAGCGGACGCACTCTCAGCTGTTCACTCCAATTGGGGACCAACGCATAGTTAGCCTTATGAGCCAAATATTCTATGAGTCTTAACTCATCCGATGTTGGAAATCTATTTTCTCTCATGTATTCTTTTTGTTATATGCAATCTCCATAAATAATGAATGTTTCAAACATATATTTAAATAAATGAAACAAATTCAACAAGCAGCTGTTTAGAGCAATTTGTAACAAAATGCCTTTTTATGTCTATCAAATATTTTCGGGCACATGCACAACTGTTATGAACAAGCGAAGCCATATTCTGCCCATCTGTACGCTCACTATGCCAATTTAAATATGCTGGTTGTAATTCCGTTCCATCCAACACATATATATCCCCGCCAAGAATTGGCACTAATTCTTTCTCCATAGCATCCACCATTCTGAGGGCATCATCTATGGTAAAAGCCACGGAATCAATACCATAATTCTCTAATGACGTATAATTAATATTATACTGTTTTGAAGTTTCTTTAATCATACTATTATTTTTGTGTATTAAAAAACCTGTGATTTATAAAACCATTTTTATCTTTTATAAATTCAAAATATCCATCGTGCCATGTTCCATTTTTATCTGGGTATGCTCCACGTATCCTTAGTAGATTATAAGACTGCCCATCACTTCCTTTTATCAATCCCTTTGATCCGTATTTTTCAAAAGCCTCAACTTCTTTGGGAAAAGAATGGTATTCCCCAATCCCTCTATTCATTTGTTTTTGCACTTTGGAAGTATACATGGTATTTGTAAAAAATGAAAGGGCATTGGTCGATACAATAGAAAAAAACATGCGCACAGCAAAAAATACACCAAACTCAGGGGAAACTATCTCTAATGGCTTTTCACGTGGGTAAGAAGAGAGAAAATCTATATCAGAATCTTTGTGTTCGGGAGTAACATAGAAATCTTTTATATGACACTCCATATTTCCCTCCTTATCATGCGTCAGAGTTATAAACTCATCATGCTCTGCGAAATTGAGACCGCCTATAATCAGCCCCTGCATTGCTCCAGCAAGGAAATCTCCTCCAGTAGCCCATGCCAATGCACCACCCATAACTGTAGTAGATGCCATTAACTTCGATGATGACAGTTTGGAAGCCTGTGCGTATGAGCCTATAAGAGAAGCTCCCATGCCCGATACTGTAGACGACAGGAATTTCTCGCCGTTTAAGGCTCCCACTACACCACTTGCCAGTCCGTGTGCACCTGCGCGGAGAAGTTCGTGACCAAAATTGCCTGCAGTGCCAAACAGTGCACCTATTCCATAGCTTGCAGCAGATGACAGCAGGCTCAGCCCTCCTGCTTTCCATACATTTTCACCGTTGAATGCTGCCTGCATCATGCTGTTTGCCATATTAAACAAGGCAAAACCAATTATTATATCATCTATGCCGAACAGTTCTCCGCTCGGGTCATTGTATTTCAGCGGATTATTTAGACAATAGCTATAGCGGTTATAGCTCTGGCTGTTTCCGGGTAGCTGCACATAGTTGTCGGGGCTGAGGAAACGGCCAATCATAGGGTCATACAAACGGCCGTTCATGTTGATGAGCTGAAACTCGTCGAGCATCTCATGGCCGCAATAACCACGGCGTATGCCTATGAGGTTGGTGGTGACCTCCTGCCGTCCCCATGCGCTGTATGTTGCATCAAAAAACTTGTTGCCCGTTTCATCCATGACAGAGAGTATGCTTCCGAGATTGTCGGTGAAGATGTTATAGTATTTCACCGTATTATTATCACGCACAGCCAACACGTTGTCACCAAGATAACAGAAACCACGCGTAGCTCCTCCTGATACGGTTACTTCCTCATAATCGCCCATATACACTGTTGAGCGTAATAGCCTTCCTGCAACTTCAAGCACGCTGCTCCAACGCTGACAGTCAGGACCGTAACCGATGGTCATGGTGTAACTATTTCCATCGCTGCCTTTGTTTATAGCGGAAATCTTATTGATGTCATTAAATGTGGTGGTCATAGGCTCGCCTGATATTTCTTCCGAAAAATTTTCCACACTGCGTACGGCATGCGGTCTGTCGGTACTGTCATAGGTGTACATTCCCACATCGGTCATGCCGTTTATGTTGCCGTTGGGAAGATATGTCACTGTCAACTTCAAAAATTTGTTTTCAGAGACCTCCGTGAGACGGTCGAGCTCGTCATACCAGAATTTCTCTTTCTGGACATTGCGCTGGCGTGACATCAGATTGCCTGTTGCCCCGTCATAATCTGTAGTGAGGCTTTCAAGTGTGTCGTCACCTTTTGTCAGGCTCACATTGGTCAGGAATCCACGTGAATCTCTGGTATGCGTGGTTGTCAAAGCACCGTTGAACGAGCTGCTTTCCGTCAGTCCGTTGTAGCTCTCCAGCTTGTATATCACCTTATTGGCGGTGTTTTTCTGTATCACATTACCATAGCTGTCATATATATGTGTGACAGGCGCCATGTTAGGATATTGCATACTTACAAGCTGGTTTTTGTCATTATATCCACGAATGAAGAGGTAACTCTTGCCTTCGTTCGTTTTTCGCCGCTCAAGAGTCACACGGCCGTAGGTGTCGTATGTATATTCTATGCTGTTGCCGCCGCTCTCAGTCTTGACAAGGCGGTTTGCGGCATTGCCTGTGGTACCGTATGTATTTGTGATGATGGTGTTTCCTGTAACGCTTGTCACAAGCCGTCCCCCGTCATCATACGTGTTAGAGGTTTCTATGCCCCTCGCATCGGTTTCGGTAAGAATTTTTCCGTCGGCGGAATATGTATATGACGTTGTCCCGGCATCAGGGTCAGTCATGCTGGTCTTGTTGCCTGCGGCATCATATTCAAAGTGTGTTGTCGCATCGCTTGCAGTTACCTGCAGAGGTTGACCGTTTGAGCTGTATTGGTAGTCGACCCGTGAGATAGGGTCAACAGAACTGATGATATTTCCCCAGGCATCGCTTGTCTTGGTATAGCTTCTGCCGTTGACAGTGGCTGTCACCGAACGGTTGCCATAGCTGTATGTGGTTGTTTTGCCTGACGAGAGCGCATCGGAAGTCACCCTGCCGCGGCTGTCGTAGGCAAAAGTCTCGGTGATTGAGAGCTGACCTGTAGTGTTGGTCGTACGGTACACCTGTCCCTTGGCATTATAGCTCGTAGCTTTAGACACCGTGGTGTTCATCGGTCCTACACTTTCCACAAGCACCTCGCGCCCGCAGTTGTCATACCAAGTCTTCACCCAAGGCGCATTGTCGGGAGATTTCAGTATATAATACTTCTTGGGGTTGCTGCTTCCCCATCCATATGATGTTGTCGTGGTTGTGGCTGGCGGCGATGTAACGCTTGTCTCCCTGCCCCAACCGTCATAAACATGACTTACGGTGAGCTTTCCCTGGGGATTGGTCTCGTCGCATTCAGTGAGCACATTGCCCCATGTGTCGTATGTGTAGGTGTTGACCGCAGGCGATGCCGATTCTGTGGCTTTCACTACAAAACGGCCGGTGCTGTCGTAAACAAATGTCTTGACGTTGTTGCCCACTCCCTGTCCCGTCTGCCTGGTGGTGAGCACGTTGCCGTAAACATCGTATGTGTTTGTGGTGGTCAGAGGAAGTGAAGAACCGGCATTAATGACTGTGGTCAGTATGTCGCCCTTGTCGTTATAGGTATATTGTGTGGTAGTGGAGAACACATCAGAGTCATCCTTATGCTTCTGACGTTTTATGAGCGTTGTAGGCATCCACTGTCCTGCCTTTTGCACATAGCCGCCGTACTCCACCTGCCTGTACATGTTGTCACCGTCGTTTTTAACCGTTTCCTTTGTCGGAACTCCCTTGCTGGCGTCGTATTCGGTCAATGTTTCCGTGGTGTTGCCGTCAAAATCCGTAATCGCCTGTCCCGATGTGTACGCAAAATAGTTTTTATACCAATTGTCGAACACAGATACTGTGGAGACAGTCGTTGACGACGTACTGCCGACAGTTGTTGTGGCGGTGGTCTGCAACGGTATCCATCTTTTGGTGTCCCACTGGTCTATGGTGACGGTTTCCGTGGTTCCCAATGTTGTATTTTCTGTTGTGCGTGTGGTGAATCCAAGCATGCCCTTACCGCCAATATGGAGCTTCAACCCGCCATACTGGTACTTAATATCCTGCGTGCCAGCTGCGCCATTACCTACAGACACGTTTGCCACCAAAGGAATGGGCAGCGTATAACTGTTGGCAGGATAGGCGCTGGCAGATGTGCCAGGTGTATATACCCGCGGATCGGCACCGTTTTTATAGCTGATGCTGGTTGTCTGCCCCAGACCATTAGTTATGACTGACACCTTGCCGCTTTTTACCAAGTCTGTGCCAGAACGGTAAATATTCAGCACTCCTGTTATGTTATTGTCGTTGGCATTAAGAAGATTTCCTCCGTAATTGGCCATTTGGATGTCACCGTCACCGTAGAAATCGCCAAGCATGACGTAACTGCATTTTGCAGCGTCCTCATTGTTGATAACAACACTCTTGACCGACACAAATGATGTGCCAGTGGAACGTGCCCAAATAGTCTCGGTGTTTTTATAGTCATTCCTGAACTTAGGAAAACCATGGTGAACATACCGGGCTTTGTTTATCACTATATCGCATTTTCCGTCATGGTCAAAATCATAGGCCAACAGATTAAAGCGGTCATCATCCTTGTTTGTTTCCTGATTGAACAAGTCAAACTCCCCAGCACTGTCATTTACACTGAATGTACCGTCACCGTTGTTAATAGCCAGGCCATAATTGCTGCTTGCCTCCTGATATACAAAGTCCATACGCCCGTCACCGTTGAAATCACCCTGTACTATTCTGAACCTGTTGCCAAAGTTTGTTCCCGTTATTGAATTACTGTCGTCATATCTTCTTACGGCAGTCGTCCCACCTTTATTAAAAAGGATTTTATATCCTCCATCATAGAATATGATTATGTCGGCAAGACCGTCACTGTTGTAATCGCCGGTAAAGATTTTCTGAGGCTTCTTGTCGAGCTTCACGTCCAAGCTGTTAGTGGTGTAGCTCGATTTGGATTCATAAGATATTACAGCCCCACTATAACTTGAGCCAAGCATACCATCTTCCAAATATATTATGTCATCCTTGCCGTCTTCATTGACATCACAGGCTGTTATCAGCGGATGATGGTTACAGTTGTACATTTTCACTTGGGCTGATACTAAGTTACTGCCATCAATAAATTTTCTTCCAGAAACTATGTGAAAGGTTTCTGCATGGCTATTATTGGTATTTTCATAATATGGAATTACGAGGTCGTTATACCCGTCACCGTCGAAATCCATGGCATGCATGCCACCTAAAAGCAGCTTCATGTCCGAATCGGAGATGGTTCCCGGCAAATCTATATTTTGAGGACTATCATAAGTGACATTTCCGTACTGGTCTTTTTTACTTAGGCTGACGAAAAGGAAAGTTGTTATGTTTTTATTATATTCCGTGCCAAAATATCCTGGCGACAGACGTATAATATCACTCACCCCGTCACCGTTTATATCAACAGCATGGAACATCCTGCTGTCCTCTTTTATCCAACTGTTGGTGGACTCGGTGACGACATCTATTTTTTTATTCACTATTTGCGTTGCTTGCAGATAATTCCAGCTAATCTTTATAGGACTGAGAGACTCTCCGTTTCCATTCTGCTCATCAACCTGAATAAGACGGTAATATTTATCGGCAGTACCGTCTGAAGAATTGTTATAAGAAAATGTGTACTTTCGTAATGTGTTTCCTGATGTCAACACACTGACGCTGTTCAAACATACATCTATCTTGCCCTGACGGTCACCGATGGCAAACGGTTTGGCATACGCACCGCTAAGTGTTGTATAACTAAAAAGTATCTTGTATTCCACACCACGGCTCTTTACACTGTTCTTGCCATAGCTAATTGAGACAGGACGAATGTTGTAGTTGGATGTGGTATAATGGTATTCAGCATAGTCGCCGTGTGCGTCACTTATCTTGTTGACATACCATGCTGCATCATGGCTGACATTCTTCCTGTCGGTAAAGGTCAGACGCGAGTCGGTGCTGTTGCCATATTCATAGCTCTTGCCGTCGGCTGTATTTACACTAAACCAGCAGCCTGTGCTGCCAGCAGAGCCGTGGAGAACAACTTGTGTATAAGGATCACCCTCTGGAGAGTAGCATGCGCCGTCACTTCCAGAAAGTCCATTTTGAAATATCAGTCGTTTACCGCCAAGAAACAAAGCGTCAATGTCGTTATATTTAACACCCCAGACACTGGAATCGTGAAAAAAGTCACAATTTCCACGTGTAATACTATTTAAGCCCGTGATATTAAACCCAAACCCGACAAGACCATTACCCGACTGGCTGTTATATCCCACACCAATCTTAGGAGTGGCATTCCCACATTCAGGTACATCTATACTTACATTATATTCTGCTGCTCCTAAACCGTTTACGGTGAACGCCCCATTGGGAGTACCTACGGAATACGTGTCTGCGGCATCCACAACTAAAGGAAACAGTCCTATAAATGTCAGTATTGATAATAAAATCTTTCTCATTGTTTTATTATTTTCCTTGTTATATCTTTGTCTCCATTGGTGATTTTCAGGATATATATACCACTTGAAAGGTTACTTAGGTCTATATCTGTTGTCGGCTCTACATGATCTGAATGAAATACTTTCTCACCGCCAACAGTATACACATATATGGCATACTGGTCTTCAGCGCTGTGTTTTTCTATATGTACGCGGATTATCCCGTGTGTAGGATTAGGAGAAATTGTTATCAGCTGCCTGTTAAGCCTGTCCGTATAGTTATCAGGTTGTTTATCCTGCTCACTCTTGGCTCTTGTCTGAGACTTGGCAAACAGCAGCTCACGCTTAATGCGGTTGCCTGCCCCATCGTATGTGTAGCCTATTTCATACTGGGCAAAAGAAGGCAGTTGCATAAGCGCAAAAAATACAATAAACAGTATCTTCTTCATATTTACATCTTCCAATTTTATCTATAAAATTTATTTGTCGTTTTTAATATTTCTTACAAAAAACAAAAGTAAAAAAAGTTTTTCGAATGACCAAACATTTTTACAGAAAAAGTTATTTCTATAATCGATTTGGTTAAAAGTCTACGGAATTACAGTTCTATCTCTGCCCAGAAGCAATAGTTTCCAGTCATAAACTGAATTATACACTCACCGCTGATGTAATCTGGCAACTCGAATTGAGCGGCATCAGCAGGAACCACAGACGTGAACACCACTTCTCCGTTCTGCACTATATTAATAATGTATTCGGAATGGCAGGACTGGAAACTGAATGCGTGATTATCCTGGTATATTACAGGAATACGCACAGGAGCTTTACCTTTACCGTGATACGCAGGAGTTTCATCAACATATCCTGCAGATAAGTGTAACACATGTTGATTACATGAATAAGCATACATTGTAATGCTTAGTAAACTCAGCAATGCTGATAATAATGTTTTTTTCATTGTTTTTGTTTTTTAAAATAAAAATTTGTCTGCAAAGGTACATAATAAAGGATAAAATCAAAAACAATAAGGTATTTAAAAATTTACTCAAATTTTACTCCGTATATATCCCTGTAAATCAGCGCTATATAATTTTATTAATGATGTTTTACTCCATGTTATGTATTTTCTCGTCGAATTCTTTTGGCTTCCCAACAGTACCAAAAAGTTGTTTTAACATATCGGAACGCATTTTTGAAACATAAGATGATGATATATTTAGTAAATGGCAGATACTGTTTGGCTTGATATACAGACATACCAATATGCAGACGTAAAACTCGTTTTTTGTGAGAACAAAACGTTTGGAATATATATATTTATATGTAGTCGGGAAATAACGGATAACGAGCTGGTAAACTTTAGCCATATCATCATCAGACAAAGCTGTTCCTTTGGCAACCAATGAATCCAAAGCCTTATAGTCATCAGAATTCATCAGCTGTTCTTTTGCTGTCTGCCTGTCAGATGCTTTCTTATTACGATACTCACAGATTTCCATATTCATTTTTGTTACCTGACTTTCCATCTTGGCAATAATGTCCTTATGGGTGATTTCATTTGAGCGCATTTGGGCTATCTCTATTTGCATATTTGCCAATCGCTCCACGCTTTTCTGATATTTAGCTTCATTATCTCTTTTTATCCGTTCTATCTTCTTCATTCTATGAATAAACATTACAACAATGGCAATAAATGCGATAACGCATATCCACAAACAAATTGTCACGAAAGATGCTTTCTCCTTCTCTTTCTGTGCTATCTCCTGATTATGTATATAGTTGTATAAGCCATGGATATTTGCAACTTCCTCTGTTGCCTTTTGTACATATAGTGAATCATTCATCTCATAGCTGTACAGTGCATATTTTGCAGCAGAGTCAGGGCGGTTTGTCTGCTGAAACAATAACGCAAGTCCCCGTGAAGCTGCATTCTGATTGTTAAAATCCTTGCCGTCACGCAGTTCTTTGCGGAAGTAATATTCAGCGGAGTCATATTGGTTTATTGCAAGATAATACTGACCTTTAAAATAATAGTACACCTCACGTCCTGGTTCAATGTCACCGTCAGCATTGAAGAAACCCGATTCTGATTCATATATATCCATGTTGTATTTAGCTTTCGCCAAATTGCCATTATCAATTAAATTTCTTATAATAGAAGCGCGTACGGCGGCGGAATGTTTTTTATATCCATATTTATTAAACAGTTCAGAAACATGCTCACATACATGTATAGCAGAATCAACAGCTAAAAGTCTCTCATATATCCTAATCTTTCCGGATATACCCAACAAAGCACTCAGCGTGTCTTTGCTTCTCCATGCATATTTTATCTCTTGTTCCGTAGATGCAAAATCGTCTTTCCATAAATTTTGATGATAAAAGATATTGCTTATCTGCCCGTACACCCTGCTCAGCTGCCAATAATCGCAGTCTTTAGCTGTGGTGTCGGCCATTGCCACGGCATCTTGAAAACATTTCAGTGCCATGGGCGACTCACCCGTGTCATAATATGCACGTCCGAGCAGATAGTGGGCAAGCATCTTTTCATTCGGTGTTCCATGGTTGTCGAAATAGTCGACAAGCTGCTGTATATCGTCAGTAGTACGGAACAGTGTGTCAAGCTTGTTGAGTGCATTGGTGCGATGAAGGTTGCATTGCATGCGGAAGTGTCGTCCAAACTGCTGCTCATGCACCTTGAGGCTGTCGAGAATAAGCAGTGCCGAATCGGGATTATTTCTCATTGCGGCAATGGCATGCTCAAGTGCCGCCGTGCGTTCATGATGTTCCGAGCAAGCCAGCATCGTGACCATAATTATAAATATATATACCAACTTTTTCATCATGAAGCGTCTTAAAAACTACAAGTTTATATATATGCTGCAAAAAAACATCTTTTTATTTATATAGTCAAGAAAATTACGGATTATGTACCACCCTGCCGCTCCAATCACAGGGTGGTACATTTTGAAAAGTTTCTGATAAATCTTTATTCACAGAACAAGACCTGCACCACAGTCTGTCCCACTGCCTGCAAAGTGTTCTTGTCGATATTCTCCATCGTGTCGCTGACAGTGTGCCATGTAGGTCCGAAGCTGCTCTGCTCACAATCGGGATAATAGTTTATTATATCAATTGTGGGGATTTTCAGTTTCTCATTTACAGGTATATGGTCATCGGTGACCATGCCGCCTTCAGCTTTGGGGAACATACTGCCATAGCCAACAGTGTGAGCAGCCTCCCACACCCTATCAACTATGGCTGGAGCAAACTGCTTCGACATTCCCTCCTGATAGAACTTGGCACCACGTCCGCCAACCATATCGAGAAGAATACCAAAACGTGCCTTATAGCCGTCTTTATGGGGATTGGCAGCCCAGTGCTGCGCTCCCAATGCCCATGTGTCGCCACTGTCTGGCGTGTCAGCCCATTGCGGCGTGCCCCAGTCCTCAGCATCGAAGCACACAAAGTCCACTCCCACAGCCAAAGAATCCTGAGCACCCAAGAGCCGTGCCAGCTCAAGCATTACAGCCACACCGCTCGCACCGTCGTTGGCAGCCATCACAGGAGTATGATGATTAGCCTCATCAGGGTCGTTGTCTGCCCACGGGCGACTGTCCCAATGCGCGCAGACAAGAATCCTGTCCGTCAGTTCAGGCTTATAGCTCGCTATGATATTTGTGCTGCGCAACATAGTACCGTCATAACCTTTAAGCTGTGCGCTCTGTGTCTGCACAGTCATGCCCAATGACTGGAACTTACCAGTAATCCATTCCCCACAACGGTCATGGGCGTCACTGTTCATAATACGTGGTCCGAAGGCACACTGCGCCTCACAATAGGCGTATGCACTGTCAGCCACAAACACCGGTCCCACGGGCTGCATGGCTGTCCGTGTATCGGTGGAAGCCTTCTTGCTGTTGCCGCACGACTGTATAGTAAATGAGGCACCGCACACACACACGGAACACAAAAGCGCGACAGCATACCGACACACTTTATTATTATGGTTGCAGTTTATAAAAGTCATTATTACAGTATTTTTATATCGTGTAAATAGTTTGTCATTTCTGTTTTGCAGCCTGCACCTGCCCCATCACCCTGAGGAAGTTGCCGCCCCAAATTTTCTGAATATCACTCTCGCTATAACGGCGCGCGAGCAGCTGGCGCGTGAAATTGATTATCTCTGAAGAGTCGGCAATGCCACGCACACCTCCGTCACCGTCGAAATCGGTGCCGATACCCACATGGTCTATTCCCATCACATGTATGGCATGCTCAAGGTGCGCAAGTGCATCCATCACAGTAGCTTCGCCCTCCTTACGCAGGAAGCCATTGTATAACGTTATCTGCGCCACTCCACCCTTCTGTGACAAGGCACGCATCTGATCATCGGTAAGGTTGCGCGGATGATCGCACAGACTCCTCGCACTGCTGTGGCTACACACTATTGGCAGACAGCTTATCTCAAGCGCGTCATAAAAGCTCTTTTCTGCAGCATGACTTAGATCGACCATAATCCCCTGACGGTTCATCTCCTGTATAACCTGCGCTCCGAAACGGCTCACTCCATTGTGGGTATTACATCCGCGGGCACTGTCACAAAGCGAATTGTCACCATTATGACACAAGGTGATATACACCACTCCACGCTGCGCAAAGTGCTTCACGTTGGCAATGTCATCGCCAAGAGCAAGTCCGTTTTCAATGCCCAGCATTATAGATTTACGTCCCATGTGCTTGTCGCTATACAGATCGGCAGGAGTACGCGCAATACTGATATAATGACTGTTGGCAGCCACTATTTCCTCTATTTTATCAAAAATCAAATCAGCATACTCTGTAGGTCCGCCAACAGGGAAACCCACTTTGTGTGAGAACATCTCCCCAATCTTTGGCTGTGGCAAATATGCCACCATGATTGTTGAATCCTGATGACCTTCAGTCATTTTATGCAAATCGACAAGCACCCGCGGGTCGCGGTGGTCAAACCTTATGTTCTGCGGGAAAAACATAGGAGTGTCACAATGAGTATCGAGGGTAAGCACACGGCTATGTACACCGCAAGCCTGCCGGAAATGCCGCGCCTCACGTATAAGCCATTCAAACAACGGTTTTCCCTCATCAAGACATTCAGGATGCCACTGCACTCCCATGACAGACTTAAACTCGCTGCTCTCAATAGCTTCAATAACCCCATCCGGCGACTTTGCCGCCACAGAGAAATGAGGTCCGGTCTTGTCCACAGCCTGGTGATGGAATGAATTTACGGCAATACTGTTGCTGTTAAACAATGTATAGAGCATTGAGCCCTTGACAATGTTCACCGTATGAGTAGGCTCTGCACGATTGGCATCCTGCGAGTGCTTTATGTTGGTCCTTATATCCTGCTCCACATGACCGTCGAGCGCCATGGCAAGCGTCTGTATCCCCCGGCAGATACCGAGCATGGGTATCTGCCGGTTGTATGCAAGACGGGTAATAAGCAGCTCCGGCAAGTCACGCTCACTGTTGATACCATGAAGCCTCGGCGACGGTTCCTCGCCACAGTACAGCGGATTATAATCGCCGCCACCGCTCAGGAGCAAGCCGTCAATTCTGTCCAATGTATTGATTATCACACCTACATCGGTCAGCGGCGGTATAATCACAGGCACACCACCAGCTTCGACCACCTTTTTATAATATGTCTCTGCCAGCATACACGACGCATTGTCGTAGTTGCCGGTAATACCTATCACCGGTCTGGTCTCTGCTTCAGGAAACCTGCCGTAGACATCAGTAAGGCGCTTGTTCCAATCAAAACGATTGTTCATAAAAACTATTCTTCACTCTTCACTCTATTTTTAATCAATATGCACCGGTATCTCCCTCTTGATACTCTGTTCAAGCGAGATGAGCGTCTCGGTAGATGCCACTCCGGGGATATGCTGCAACTGCCGGTTAAGCAAATCCATGAGCTGTTCATTGTCGCGGACATAAAGTTTCACGAGCATGGTATACGGTCCGGTTGTAAAATGACACTCCACAATCTCAGGTATAAGTTGCAGGCGCTCCACCACCTCCTTATACATGCTGCCCTTCTCAAGAGAAATGCCCACGTATGTGCATGTAGAATAACCAAGACTCTTGGGGTTAACATCAAAACCGCTGCCCATAATCACATTGGCATCTATAAGATGCTGTACACGCTGGTGAATGGCAGCACGCGAAACACCGCAATCAGCAGCCACATCCTTGAATGGTATTCGTGCGTTGCGCGAAAGAATGTTCAGAATTTTTTTGTCTAATTTGTCTATCTTTTCCATTACAATAACTTATAATATTTACAATTTGTCAGCAAAAGTACTGCTTTTTATTGAATTATGCAATAGCTTTAACAAAAAATAAATACGGTTTTGAACAAAATGAGATACATTTTATTCAAAACCGCATAATTTCATAAATATTTTTGCCCTTAAAAGGCTAAAATACATATATACTTTGTTATTTACGCTTTGCCTTCACGCTTTTCTTTGCAACAGGCTTTTGAGCGGCAGGTTCCTCTTTCACCTCAGCCTTTGCAGCCTCCGGCTCACAGATATCAACAAGCTCAACGTCGAACACCAGTGTCGAATACGGCTTGATGTCACGGCCGGTGCCACGCTCGCCATACGCAAGATCGTATGGAATGTACAACTGCCACTTACTGCCCACAGGCATGAGCAGCAGTGCCTCGGTCCAGCCCTTTATGACATCAGTCACACCAAACTCGGCAGGCTTGTCACCATGACGCTTGCTGGCATCAAACACCTTACCATTAATGAGACGGCCCTCATAGTGCACCTTCACCTTGTCGGTGCGCTGCGGTGTCTTACCCTCACCCTTCTGCAACACTTTATACTGCAGTCCGCTGGGTAAAACCGTCACACCTTCCTTCTTTGCATTCTCTGCAAGGAAATTCATGCCTGGAGCCTTTTGGTTGTATTCCTTCTTCTGCATGAACACAGTCCTTGCCTTGTCTGCGGTGAATGTTGTGTCACCGGAAAGGGCATCACAGAAACCACGGAAAAACAGGTCATCGCTGATAGAGTCGGGAGTGTCGGAAAAATCGTTTTTCATACGTGCAAGCATCTGCTCCTTCACCTGATTAGCTATCTGCATGCCCGCCACGTATGCCTTCTGTTTCGGGTCACCGTTGGCGTTAATCACCTCATTGAACCCCTTCACAAAATCAGCCATATAAGCAGTGTCAACTCCCATCTGCTGTGTCAAGAAAGGCAGCAGTCCATCGGTAATACTCACACCTGCAGTGTAGCTCAGTGTGTCTGCCGATGTGGAGAGCACCAGTGCGGGCTTTTCCACAACGGCTTTCTTCTGCTTCTTTTTTGCAGAAATCGTGGCAGACATAGAGCCTGCCACGATAACCATTGCTAAAACTATTATCTTTCGCATTAGTTCACTTCAATAAGTTCAATCTTGAAAATCAGTGCAGAGAAAGGCTTGATGTTGCCGGCATTCTGTGCGCCATAAGCCTTGTCCTGTGGAATATAAACTTCCCATACACTTCCTGCAGGCATGTGAACGAGAGCCTCTGTCCAGCCCTTAATCACCTGATTAGCACGGAATGTAGTAGGCTCCTTACGGCTGTAAGAGCTGTCAAACACCTTACCGTCAACAGTCTTGCCCTCATAGTGTACCTTCACCATAGAAGTGTCGGCAGGGATGGCACCGCTACCCTCTTTGATAACCTTATACTGAACACCGCCGGGAAGAGTCTTCACACCTTCCTTCTTTGCATTGGCAGCAAGGAAAGCCTCACCGGCTTTCTTGTTCTCACCATACTGAGCTTCCATAGCCTTAGCCTTCACAGCCTCCATCTTGGTCTGGGCATACATCTGTGCCTCATCCTTCTTCATAAGAGCGTTCTTACCTGTAATACCGCTGATGAAACCGGCAAGAAGGTTTTTCTTTGAAATCGACTGTGTAGAGTCCTCACCGTAAATCTGACGGTTGATACCCTCATACATCTGATTACCCACCTGCTGGCCAATCATGATACCTGCATAGTAAGCTGCCTTCTTCTTGTCGTCACCTGCACTTGCACCCTCATTAAGACCCTTGATGAAGTCCTTGATGTAAGTAGTGTCCACACCCTGACGAGAAAGATACTCTGTAAGTCCCTCACTCTGTGCCATACCGATAGCGTATGTCAGTGAGTCAACGTCACTCTTCAGGCTCGCCTTTGGAGTGCTCTTGCCGCAAGAAGCCAATGTAGCGGCAGCAATGGCTGCAACAGCCAAAAATGATAATTTTTTCATTTTCTTTATTTTATTATTTTGTTTTTGTTTTTTTATTTAGGAGGGGTAGTTTACACTTTACACAACCTTGATAAGCTCCACATCAAAGATAAGTGTTGCGTATGGCGGAATGCTCTGACCGGCACCGCTCGCACCGTAGCCCAACAGATAAGGAATAAAGAAACGAAACTTTGCGCCCTCTTTCATAAGCTGAAGTCCCTCAGTCCATCCTGCTATCACCTGCTGCAAGCCAAATGTAGCCGGCTCACCGCGCTTATACGAGCTGTCGAACACAGTACCGTCGATAAGACTGCCCTCATAATGGCATGTAACGCTGTCGGTGGCTTTAGGCTGCTTGCCGTTGCCCTCGCTCAGCACCTGATACTGCAGGCCGCTGGCAGTTGTAACCACACCGTCCTTCTTGCCGTTCTCTGCAAGGAACTTCTCACCAGCCTCACGGGCGGTCTTGCTCATTTCCTCTTCTTTCTGCTTGAAATATTGCTGCACTATCTGCTGGCCCTCAACATGGCTCACAAACAGGTCATTGCCCGCAATTACATCCTTTATCGCCTGTGCAAAATCATCAATAACCAATTCCTTTGCACCCATGTGCGCCAACTGCTGACCAATGCCAAGCCCCATGGCGTAACTCAATTTATCCATTTGTCAATTCTTAAAATTTTGTTCAAAAATTACTTACTTTCGTTATAAAAACGTGCAAAGATACTATTTTTTCTTGATTTTGTTGCACCATTTGAAAAAAAATTAGTATTTTTGTGCAAATTTTTGACACGTTAAGAAAATAAATACCTTTTAGTATGAAGAAACTCGTGATATTGACTGGTGCGGGAATGTCTGTTGAAAGTGGTCTGAAGACATTCCGCGACGCCGACGGACTTTGGGAAAACTACCCCGTACAGAAAGTAGCTACACATGAGGGTTGGATTGCCGACCCTACGCTCGTGACCAACTTCTACAACATGCTCCGCAGCAAGTGCGCCGACACAAAGCCATGCGAGGGTCACAGACTGCTGGCAGAACTGGAAAAGAAGTACGATGTGAGAGTGATAACACAGAATGTTGACAACCTGCATGAAGCTGCCGGCTCTACCAAGGTGCTCCACCTGCACGGCGAGCTGATGAAGGTGTGCTCAAGCAAAGATACGGAAAATCCCGCCTGCTGGCAGACACTCACTGCCGACAACTATGAGGTGAAGCCTGGCACAAAGGCTGCCGACGGCTCACTCCTACGCCCCTATATAGTATTCTTCGGCGAGGCCGTGCCCAACATGGAGAAAGCAATAGACTGGGTGGCTGATGCCGACATATTCGTAATAATCGGTTCGTCACTTGTGGTTTATCCCGCCGCAAGTCTGGCACACTACGTAAAAGACGGCACGCCGATATATCTTATCGACCCTGCCCCGTCAGTAGGAATGACCATTCCCGGGGTCACCCACATACAAAAGGGTGCGTCGGAAGGCGTGAAGGAACTTATTAAGTTGCTCGAATGATACAAAGTTATTGATTCTGTGTAAAAAGACTTTAATGAGAAAGATTGTAATCAGAATAGCAGTTGCCGCCACATTGTTATTGTGCGCGGACAATGCCTTTGCCGCGCCGGCAAAACGCACAAAGATTGCCGTCAGGCAGAGCGACGGCACTGAGCTTGTAGTGTCACAGCGCGGTGATGAGCATTTCCACTATTTTGTTACTGACGACGGTCTGCCGCTGATACAGGCAGAGAACGGTGACTTTTATCACGCCATCATAAAAGGCGGCAGCTTTGTTGCTTCAGACATTATGGCTCACAGTAACAGCCAGCGAACAGAACAGGAGAGAACATTCATCGTGAAACGCGGCGACATAAGCAACGACATAAGCAATATACGCCGGGCAAACGTAGAAAGGCGCAATGCCGCAAGGACAAACAGCGGCATAAGGACAAGAGCCGGCAAGACGGTCAGATACGAGGGCAACAAGCACGGGCTTGTGATTCTCGTAAACTTTAAGGACAATGCCTTCACCATTCCCTCTCCAAAGGAGCACTATGAAAGAATGTTGAATGAAAAGGGATATTCGGAGAACGACTGCCACAACTGTGTGTCACAATATTTTTCCGACCAGAGCAACGGCTTGTTCAATCTCACCTTCGATGTGGCTGGTCCCTACACCTTAGCCCAAAACATGGAATATTACGGCGGCAACGACAACAGCGGCAGCGACAAAAATCCAAGAGAAATGGTCAAGGAAGCCTGCAAGCTGGCATCGGCTGATGTCGACTATTCAAAATACGACTGGTTTGACGACGGCAATGTCGACATGGTGTTTGTGGTGTATGCCGGATATGGCGAATCGCAGGGAGGCGCCCCGGAGACGATATGGCCTCATCAGTGGGAATTGGGCATGCAGCTTCAGAAATACAACGGAAAGAGAATAAATGTCTATGCCTGCTCCAGCGAGCTTGCAAACAATACCGGCAGTACTCCTGACGGGATAGGTACATTCTGCCACGAATTCAGCCACTGCCTCGGACTACCCGACTTATACGACACACAAAACAACAAAGCCTTTGGCATGAACCGGTGGAGCCTGATGGACTACGGAACTTATCTCGGTGCGCACGAACGCGGTGAATGTCCATGCAACTACACCACATACGAGCGGTGGCTGTGCGGATGGGCTACTCCCACGGAGCTGACAGCAGCCACCACCGTGCAGGGCATGGCATCGCTCGACAGCGGCAACACGGGATACATTATATATAATGATGCGTATGCCGATGAGTACTACATTCTCGACAACCGCCAGAAACAGGGTTGGGACACCTATCTGCCGGGGCACGGACTGCTGGTGACACACATAGACTACGATGAAAAGAAATGGTATTATAATAATGTGAACACGAACGCCGAACACCAGCGCTGCACCATAATACATGCCGACAACTCGGCGATTAATTCTAAAAATAGCTTAGCAGGCGACACATATCCAGGAACAAAGGGCAACACCGAGCTTACCGACACCTCCACACCTGCCGCACATCTGTTCAACGACAACAGCAGCGGCAGCAAGTATATGGGCAAGCCCATTACCGGCATTGCCGAGAGTGAGGACGGACTTATCTCGTTCAAGTTTATGGAAACAGGAAGCGCCATAAGCGGTGTCACCGTCAACGGAGAATCACCTGTTGAAATCCATGCAGACTACCGCCGGCTGCTGCCCCAAGGCATACGGCTGAAACAGTATAACGGCAAGACAATAAAGACTATTGATAAAAATAAAAAATAAGAAATATAAAGTGAAGAAACTGTATATTGAAACATACGGCTGCCAGATGAACGTGGCAGACAGTGAGGTAGTGGCTTCGGTCATGAAGATGGCGGGCTACGAAGTGTGCGATGACATAAAGGATGCCGATGCGGTGTTTCTGAACACCTGCTCGGTGCGCGACAATGCAGAACAGAAGATAATCAACCGTCTTGACACCCTGAATGCCGAGCGCAAGAAGGGACACAGGATGATACTCGGTGTGTTGGGCTGCATGGCTGAGCGCGCTAAGGAAGACCTGCTCAACAATCATCATGCCGACCTTGTGGCTGGTCCCGATGCCTATTTGTCACTGCCCGACCTAATAGCCCAGGCAGAGACCGGGCATAAGGCAATAAACATAGAACTGTCCACCACCGAGACCTACCGCGACATTGTGCCGCAGCGTCTCCACGGAGCACACATAGGCGGCTTTGTAAGCATCATGCGCGGCTGCAACAACTTTTGCCACTACTGCATCGTGCCCTACACCCGCGGCAGGGAGCGCAGCCGAGACATCGAGAGCATTCTGCGCGAAGTGAAAGACCTTGAGGCGCGCGGCTTTAAGGAGGTGACGCTGTTGGGACAGAACGTGAACAGTTATCAGTTTACGGGCAGCGACAACAAGGAAATACGTTTCCCCGAACTGCTTCGCCGCGTGGCTGAGGCTGTGCCCGGCATGAGAGTGCGCTTCACCACCAGCCATCCCAAGGACATGAGCGACGAGACACTGCACGTAATAGCCGACATGCCCAACGTGTGCAGGCACATCCATCTGCCGGTGCAGAGCGGAAGCGACCGCATACTGAAACTCATGAACCGCAAATACACCCGTGAGTGGTACCTCGACCGTGTGGCGGCAATACGCCGCATCATACCCGACTGCGGACTGAGCACCGACATTTTCGTGGGCTACCACAGCGAGACGGAGGAAGACCACCAGATGTCGCTCGACCTCATGCGCACCGTGGGCTACGACTCTGCATTTATGTTCAAATACTCAGAGCGCCCCGGCACCTACGCCTCAAAGCATCTGCCCGACAATGTGGACGAAGCGGAGAAGATACGCCGTCTGAATGAGCTTATCGCCCTGCAGACGGAGATGTCGGCAAAGGCAAACAAGAGGGACGAGGGCAAAGTGTTCGACGTGCTGGTGGAAGGCTACAGCAAGCGCAGCCGTGAGCAGCTGTGCGGGCGCACTGAGCAAAACAAGATGGTGGTGTTCGACAAGGGCAGCCATCACATCGGCGAGACTGTAAAGGTGAGGATTACCGGTTCATCAAGCGCCACATTGCTCGGCGAGGCAGTAACGGAATAAAACCACAACCCAACAACCCAATATCACTATGCGCGAATTTCTAAATGTGCTCCGCCGCTTCATCCCGCCATACAAGAAGTACCTTGTGTGGTCGGTGGTGTTCAACATCCTTTCGGCGGTGCTCAACATATTCTCATTTGCAGCCATAATACCCATTCTGCAGATTCTGTTCCAGACTGGAGAGGCAGAGCGTGCCACCGAGGTGATGGCATGGGGCAGCGCCGACCTGAAAGAGGTGGCAACAAACAATATGAACTATTATGTGTCGCAGATGATAAGCGACATCGGTCCCACCACCACCCTGCTCTGCATCGGACTGTTCCTGGCTGCCACCACCTTTCTCAAGACCGGTGCCTACTTCCTTTCGTCGGCAACCATCATCCCTATCCGCACGGGCATCGTGCGCGACATACGCAACCAGCTCTACCGCAAAATCAACGCCCTGCCGCTCGGCTTCTTCTCCGAGGAGCGCAAGGGCGACATCATAGCCCGCATGAGCGGCGACGTGCAGGAGATTGAAAACAGCATCATGTCGTCGCTCGACATGCTGTTCAAGAATCCCGTTCTCATCATCGCCTATCTCGCCACACTGCTGTTCATCAGCTGGCAGCTCACCGTGTTCACGCTTCTCATCGTGCCCGTCATGGGCTGGCTCATGGGCTATGTGGGCAGAAAACTGAAGCAGAGGTCCATCACGGCACAGGCTCTGTGGAGCGACACCATGAGCCAGGTGGAGGAGACTCTGGGCGGACTGCGCATCATCAAGGCATTCTGCGCCGAGAAGAAGATGAACGACCGCTTCAACACCATCAACACCAACTACCGCAACAGCATCATGCGTGTGAACATACGCCAGCAGATGGCTCACCCCATGAGCGAGTTTCTCGGCACGGTGATGATAGTCATAGTGCTATGGTTTGGCGGCATCCTCGTGCTCGACGGCTACGGGCTCTCCGGTCCCACCTTCATATATTACATGGTGATACTCTACAGCATCATCAATCCCCTGAAAGAGTTCTCAAAGGCTGGATACAACATTCCCAAGGGACTGGCATCGATGGAGCGTGTCGACAAGATTCTGCTTGCCGAGAACACCATCACCGAGCCAGAGAATCCCAAGCACATCAGCAAGTTTGAGCATCAGATAGAGTTCCGCAACGTGTCGTTCCGCTATGCCGACAAATGGATACTGCGCAACATCAACCTCACCATCCCCAAGGGCAAGACCGTGGCGCTCGTAGGACAGAGCGGAGGCGGAAAGTCCACGCTCGTGGACCTCATACCGCGCTACTACGACGTGCAGGAGGGCGAGGTGCTCATCGACGGCATCAACGTGAAAGACGTGGGCATCAACGACCTGCGCCAGCTCATAGGCAACGTGAACCAGGAGGCAATCCTGTTCAACGACAGTTTCCGCAACAACATCGCATTCAGCGTTGCCGAGGATGCCGACCGCACCGACCTCGACCGGCGCATAGCCGAGGCGGCGAAGATAGCCAATGCCTACAACTTCATAATGGACAGCGAGCACGGCATGGACACCACCGTGGGCGACCGCGGCAGCCGTCTGTCGGGCGGACAGCGCCAGCGCATAAGCATAGCGCGCGCCATACTGAAAAACCCGCCGATACTGATTCTCGATGAGGCAACATCGGCGCTCGACACTGAGAGCGAGCGGCTGGTGCAGGACGCTCTGGAGCGGCTCATGAAGACGCGCACAACCATAGCCATTGCCCACCGTCTGTCGACCATAAAGAGTGCCGATGAAATCTACGTTATTCACGAAGGGCAGATAGTGGAGCGGGGCACGCACGACGAGCTGCTGCAAAAGGACGGCTATTACAAGAAGCTCAACGACATGCAGAGCCTGTAAATGAAAAACAAATAATCATAATGATATAAATTTAGGCACGGATTACACGGATTTTCACAGTTTTTTGCTTTCACTAATCTGTGTAATCCGTGCCTAAAAAAGTAGAAGGTTGTTTTTGACACCCCTCTACTTCTTGTAGCCCCACCGAGAATCGAACTCGGATCTACTCTTTAGGAGAGAGCTATTCTATCCATTGAACTATAAGGCCCTGAGCTTTTCGGGTGCAAAATTAATATAAAAAATGAAGAATGAAGAATGAAGAGTGAAGAATTGGCTAAATATGGGGGCTTTTTTAATGTTTTTTATTCTTTTCCATGCCTTTGGCATCAATTCAGCGGCTTTGATTTCTTGAGCGGCTACGCCAAGCTGCCAGGTAAAACAAGTGCATCATGGAATAATGCCAGTTGACAACCTTGACAACCTTGACGGGTATTTTCAACTCTTCACGCACGCGGGCGGGCGGGAAAGTTTAAAAATCGTGGTGACACGTGACACGTAAATCCCATAGGGTTCAAAAATACCCGTCAAGGTTGTCAAGGTTGTCAACTCCAATGGTCTTGTCGGACATTTACGGACAATGTCGGACACAGAGAACTTAAAATTCCGTACCTTTGCATAAGATAAGCATTATGGAGTCCACCAATCGCCGTTTGCGTGACGTAAATCGCCGATTTAGGATTCTAATTCGCCGATTTAAGCGCGCCAATCGGCGATTTGCGCCAACAAAACGGGTATTGATTCAGACAATAAATACTGAGCAGCTACGAGTCCTTGGTATGCCCTTTCCTGCTGTACACAAAATGCAGGATGGTAAAGTTCACGGGCATGGCGCAGCCCATTGCCAACACCGGTGCCACAAGGCGACCCGCGCCGAGGAAAGAGAATAGATTGAAGAAAGCTATCTGCAGGGTGTAGTTCACGACGTGGCTAAAGCCAAAGCCTGCCGCCTTCCTTACCGATGCCCTGCTGCTGAAAGTGAAATAGGTGGTGAGATAGAAGTTGCATACAACGCTCACGATGTAGCCCACGGTCATGCTGATGTTCAGCCCAAGATGCCCGCTGAGCACGAGCTGCATCAAAAAATATACCGCGTATTGGATTGCGGTGGCAATAAGCCCCACAATCACAAAACGCAGTATCTGTCGCTTTATCTCAGTGTTTAAGTTAAACTTCACACTCCTCACTGAACACTGAACACTTACTTCACGTACTCGGCAAAGTCGGTGAGCTTCATGTCGCCCTTGCGCGCCAGAGTGTCGTGGAAGGCGAATGCCGCCGGCAGACAGTGGTGTGTCTGACCGCCCTTTGCTATCTTCAGGTAATCCCACAGCAGCTGCTTGTAGTCAGGATGAGCACAGTTCTCGATGATGCACTGTGCGCGCTGCATAGGACTCTTGCCGCGGAGGTCGGCAACACCCTGCTCGGTCACGATGATGTTCACGTCGTGCTCGGTGTGGTCGTGGTGGCTCACCATCGGCACCACAGAGCTGATTACACCGCCCTTGGCTGTTGAAGGACATGTGAATATAGAAATGTATGCGTTGCGCTCAAAATCGCCCGAGCCGCCGATACCGTTCATCATCTTCGTGCCGCTGATGTGTGTAGAGTTGGCGTTGCCGTAGATGTCCACCTCGATGGCGGTGTTGATGGCGATGACGCCCAGTCGGCGGATAAGCTCCGGAGAGTTTGACACCTCGCTCTGGCGCAGTGTCAGGTGGTTCTTAAAGTAGTCGATGTTGTCGTACACCTTCATCAGCGAGTCGTTGGTGACGGTGAGCGAGCAAGCCGACGCGTCGAGCACGCGGCCTTCGAGCATCATGTCCACCACTGCATCCTGAAGCACCTCGGTGAAGATGTTGAAGTTAGGAATGCTCGGGTCCTGGCTCAGTGCTGCGAGGATGGCGTTTGCCGTTGTGCCCACACCGCTCTGCAGCGGCAGGAACGACTGCGGGATTATGCCGCGCTTCATGTCGCTGAGCAGGAACGAAGCCACATTGTGACCTATCTGAGTTGTCAGCGGGTCGAGGTCCTTGAAGGCACGTGCCTCGTCGGGGATATGGCACTCCACCACACCAACGATCTTCTTTGCGTCAATCTCAACGTAAGGCACGCCGATGCGGTCGCTCACCTTTGTGATTGGAATAGCCTGACGGTATGGAGGGTCCTGCAGCTCATAGACATCGTGCAGATATTTTGCGTTGGCGCTGTGGAAGGTGTTGTGCTCCAGTATCACGTGCTTTGCCAGACGTGCGGCTGTGGGGCTTATGCCTCCTGCCGATGTGAGGTAGGCGCGGCATGTGGTCTCGCCCTCCTCAAGGTCGCACACCTCAAGTATAGCCCAGTCGACCTCGCCCATGAATCCATAGCGCAGCTCCTGCGCCATCTGGCTGAGGTGAATGTCGTTATATGCAATCTCGCCCATGTTTACATGCTTGCGGAAGTCAGGGTTGGTGGTGTAAGGCGCACGGTACTTGATAGCCTGTGCGTTTGCCATGTCCCCGTCGGTGCTCTGACCGGTGGAAGCTCCAGTGAATATTCCTACCTGGAAAGGACGGCCTGCCTCGTGCTCTGCAGCAGCTATCTTGGCAAGCTCCTTGGTGGTTGCCTTGGCGGCTCCCGAGGGAGTGAATCCGCTAAGGGCGATGTTTTCTCCGTTCTTAATCATCGAAGCGGCTTCGACAGCCGAAATACGCTTGTATGCCATGTCTGTGATATTAATATAAATATGTGATTAATAATTTTGGGTGCAAAGGTACACATTTTTTTCATAAAAACAATAAAAAAATCATCTTTTGTTTGGTAGATTGCTAAAAAAGTGTTACCTTTGCGCCGAAATTTTGAACTTCGAATGGAAACAGCAGAGTTATACAAGATTTATCAGACTCATCCTGTGATTACCACAGACAGCCGTGACTGCCCCGAAGGCTCCATCTTCATAGCACTGAAAGGAGCGTCGTTCAATGGCAACAAGTTTGCGCTGGAGGCACTGAAAAAAGGCTGCGCCTACGCAGTGGTTGACGAAGCTGAATATGCCACCGATAATCGCTGTATTCTGGTGGATGACTGTTTGAAGGCATACAAGATGCTGGCACGCCATCACCGCAGAATGTTCAACATTCCCGTTATCGGCATCACTGGCACCAACGGCAAGACGACAACCAAGGAGTTGGTTTCAGCCGTACTCAGCGAAAAATACAACGTACTGTACACACAAGGAAATTTCAACAACGATGTCGGAGTTCCGAAGACTCTGTTCCGCATACGTCCCGAGCACGAGATTGCCGTGATTGAGATGGGAGCAAGCCACCCGGGCGACATAAAGACTCTGGTGGAGACTGTTGAGCCCGACTTCGGGCTTATAACCAATGTAGGACGTGCTCATCTGCTTGGCTTCGGCTCGTTTGAAGGAGTGATAAGGACAAAAGGTGAACTGTTCGACTATTTGCGCGGAAAGGCTGGCAGCGAGGTGTTCATCGATGCCGACAACCAATATCTTGCAGGCATTGCCGATGGGTTGAAACTGATAAGATATGGCGTCAGCGAGCAGGAAGGCTTAGATGTCAGGGGTGAGGTGATATCCTGTGCTCCGTTCCTGAAATTCCGCTGGAAGGGCAGCAATACAGAGTGGCACACGGTGCAGACTCATCTGATAGGCTCATATAACATATCGAATATGCTGGCAGCCATCACGATAGGACGACGGTTCGGTGTGAGCGAAGAGTCAATAAACAACGCACTTGCCAACTATAAGCCGTCGAACAACCGCTCGCAGCTGGAGATGACAGAGCACAACAAGCTGATTGTCGATGCCTACAACGCCAACCCCACAAGCATGATGGCGGCATTGGTAAACTTCCGCGACATGGACGTAAGTCCCAAGATGGCAATCCTCGGCAGTATGGGCGAGCTTGGCAGCGTAAGCGGTGAAGAGCATCAGAAAATTGTCGATTTCATCGGCAAAACCGACATAAACAGCATTTGGCTGGTGGGCGAAGAGTTTGAGAAAGTCCAGACACCATTGCGCAAATTCCATGATGTGGAACAGGTGAAAGAAGCAATAAAGAAAGAACAGCCGCAAGGCTATTATATATTGATAAAAGGCAGCAACTCACAGAAGTTATATCAGCTTCCAGAGTGTCTTTAAGTCAAGAGAAGAAAGTTAATCGGGGTGTAGCGCAGTTGGTAGCGCACTACGTTCGGGACGTAGGGGTCGGCAGTTCGAGCCTGCTCACCCCGACTTTCTTTTTAATTACGAATTTGGAATTACGAATTACGAATTATTCTCGCTTCGCTGCGATTATAAATTATTCAGTTACGAATTACCTTTTATCGTAGCACAAACGAAACAATTCTAAATTTTATAATTCTTCATCGGCGTTAGCCGACAATTCGTAATTCAAAACTCAAAATTCGTAATTAACATGAAGATTCGCGATATTGATTTAGGTCACCAGCCGGTTTTTCTTGCTCCGATGGAAGACGTTACGGATATTGGTTTCCGTTTGCTTTGCAAGCGGTTCGGAGCATCTATGGTCTACACCGAGTTTGTGAGTGCCGAGGCTCTTGTACGCTCCATAAAGTCGACTGTCAGCAAGCTCACTATAAAGGATGAGGAGCGCCCCGTAGGTATACAGATTTACGGCAGGGACGTGGCGGCAATGGTAGAGGCGGCAAAGATAGTGGAGGAGGCGAAGCCCGATGTTATCGACCTTAATTTCGGCTGCCCTGTAAAGAAAGTGGCAGGCAAGGGCGCAGGTGCAGGAATGCTGCAAAACATTCCGCTGATGCTGGAGATAACACGCGAGGTGGTGAAAGCCGTGAAGCTGCCCGTGACGGTAAAGACCCGCCTGGGGTGGAACAGCGACAACCTGATAATCACCGAGCTGGCAGAGCAGCTCCAGGACTGCGGCATAGAGGCATTGACCATTCACGGGCGGACACGTGCACAGATGTACACAGGCGATGCCGACTGGACTCTTATCGGCGAGATAAAGCGCAACCCGAGAATACATATTCCAATCATTGGCAACGGCGACATAACCAGTCCCGAAGCCACCAAACGGGCTTTCGAGCAGTATGGCGTGGATGCCGTGATGATTGGCAGAGCCACGTTTGGCAGACCGTGGATATTCAAGGAGATACGCGACTACCTTGACGGCAGACAGCCCGATGAAACCATGGATTTTGCGTGGAAGCTGAACGTTCTGTTAGAGCAGCTTCAGATAAACATTGACAGGATAGACGAGTATCGCGGTATCCTGCATACACGCCGCCATCTTGCAGCCACACCAATATTCAAGGGCATTCCCGACTTCCGGCAGACCCGCATAGCCATGCTGCGCGCCAACACTGCCGATGAATTGCGGGAGATTATGATGAGTGTAAAGAGATAGCACACCCTCTTTTTATGCTTCCTCCCTTGACAATCCCAGCTCCTTTATTTTCTGCTCAAACTCATTCCTGTCGCATAGGGCTGCATTGCGTATCTTCACGCGATAATTATATATGGTGTGAACAGAGTAGTTAAGGAACTCAGCAATCTTGTTGCTGTCGTCAATGCCAAGACGTATGAGCGCAAAAATACGGATGGTGGTGGTAAGCCGCCCGTCTTTTGTCATTATACGCTCCTCGGGCGCAATAAGCGCGTTTAATTCGTCTACAAAGTTTGGAAACAGATGCGTGAAGGCAGCATCGAAGTTGGAATAGAGTTCTTCCAATTCCTTCTTTTTCATCTCAGTGGTGCGTGTGGCATTATAAAGGTCGTCATACTGTTTTGCCTTCACCATTTTGTTCACGCGCTTTCTCTGTTCCTCAATCTTTTCTATATACAGGGAGCAGAGACTGAGGAAACGCCCGATATATTCCTCCTTCACACGGTTCGACTCGTTGAGCTTCACATTGCTGAGCTTCAACTCTGTGTTCACATTCTGCAACTCATCATTGATGGTGCGCAGCTCATTACGGGTGCTGTGCAGATACTTGCGCTGCCTGTTGACATACCAGAGCAGCCCGATGAAAAGTATAAGCATAAGACTCACCACGACCACTGCAACGGTGAGCCACATGTTCCGCTCTCTGATTTTTGTCTGATAGGAGGTTTCTATCATCGACAGAATGGGCGAGATCTGCGCGCTCCTCACTTTAGTTCCAAACCATGTTGCCACATTCCACGAATAGGTGATATAGCTATGGGCGCGTCTCACGTCGCCTTCCTGTGCAAGTATATCCGCCAATGTCCATAAAGAGCCCTGATCCATAATCGAGTTGCGGATGTCTGTGACGGCACTTATGATGAGCCAGTATTTCACCTCGCCGTCATGCTTCATCCTGCCATTTACGAGATACATGAAATATGCAGCCGTAGCAAAGTCGCGCGACTCCGGCTTCGCCTCTTCCACCCATTTCCTAAACAGCTCAAAAGACTTCTCCAACTCATTTTTCTCATAATAATAGAATCCTTTCCACTTATAATACACGGCATCATTCTTGCCTGTCACAAACTGCAATGAGTCAATCAGCCTCCACTCCAGTGCCTTGTATTTCTTCTTTATCCAGTTCACATTGGTATAGTACGACAGCTCATGATAGAGATGAATCCTCGCATTATAATATTCCGCAAGCCCTTCTTTTGTGAGCGCGCTTTCATCAACCATGCCCAACAACTCCTGAGCTTCATAATACATGCCCGTTGTAGACGACTGGAATGCCTGCCTTGCCAATATCTCGCCTTCAAGGTCCTTGCGCCCCATCTTCTGCGCATATTTCCGGCATTCATTAAGATAGTACATGGCAGAATCATTCTGAAATGCCTGATAGCTGTAAAAAAGATGCTTGTTCAGTTCATACCGTTCCTGATTGGTTCTGGCATATCTTATATTTTCCTTAAAGGTGGTTATCGATTCATTATATTTTTGCACATATTGGTTATAATTCTCCACTTCATTATCGAGCACATTCATCAAAGAGTCGATATTATGTTTTTTGTCGGCATTACAAACTATACCGACACCAAGCATCAAACATAATAGTAATAGTTTTTTCATTGTTTTCACCCTCGTTAGTTTTCGCATTTTGCATTAAGATTGTGCAAAGGTAGTAAAAAAATATAAAAATGCGACACAACGGGTATTAAAAAAGATTAATTTGTAAAGACTGTTTTGCCCATTCAAAATTTATTTATACCTTTGCCGTATATAATTAAAAAACGAATGGGATATGCCAGAGATTTGTAGATTTTTTGGAATAATAATCAGTTTGTATTGGAGAGACCACAATCCACCACATATTCATTTTACGTATGGTTGCTACGAATGTTCCATAAGTGTTCTTGACAGAGTTGTAAATGGACAAGCTCCGGCAAAGGTTATAGCAAAAGTCAATGAGTGGATAGATTTGCATGAATCTGAAATATTAACACTTTGGGAGAAAGCCCAAAAAGGAGAGCAGTTGAATAAAATAGAACCTTTAAAATAAGAATGTAATGTTAAGAGTTGTAGATGTTGATTATATTAAGGATTATGAGCTGTTCTTGAAATTTAGTGATGGAGCAGTGAAAAGAGTTGATTTGCGTCCTTATCTAACAGGAGAGGTTTTTGGAGCGCTAATCAATCATGATAATTTTATCCAATATGGATTAACCCGTGTCACAATAGAATGGGCCAACGGGGCAGACCTGGCACCTGAGTTTTTATATGAGATAGGAACTGCCGTTTAATGCTTAATTGGTAGCCTTTAATTTCGTTTTATACTAAAACATATATGCAAATGATTTGGATTGATGTCCTGCAAAAACATCATTGCCGAATCGGCATCAGGGTTGCCGTCCATCATCTTTTCTATTTTCTGCAGCTTGGTCCTGTTTTTGGTTTCTGTGCATGAGAATAATCCTATTGCAAGTATTGATAATACGATTATTGCTGATGCAAAATGTTTCATATTAATCAGTGTTTAGTTAGTGTCAGTGTTCAGCGTTTAGTTTTAGCAGTGAAAAGTCCACTCCACACCAAACACTGAACACTAATAAAAGCTTACGCGTTATATTCCTGCCAGCTCTTTATCTTTATGTCATCAAGCTTCATTGAGCAGAATGCCTCGATGAAAGCCTTGGCAAGACGCACGTTGGTCATAAGAGGGATGTTGTGGTCGATGGCGCCGCGACGTATGCGGTAGCCGTTGGTAAGCTCACGCTTGGTCTGGTTTTTCGGCACATTGATAATCAGGTCGAACTTGTGGTCGGCAATCATATCCATCACCTTGTTGTCGCCCTCCTCGTCGGGCCAGCTTACCACTGTGGCATTTACGCCGTTCTCGCCGAGGAACTTCGCCGTGCCCTCGGTGGCAAAGATGGAGTAGCCCGACTGTGCCAGACGAGTGATAGGCTCCAGAAGGTCAACCTTGCCCTTCAAACCGCCCGACGAAACGAGAATGTTCTTGCCGGGGATGTTGTAGCCTGTGGCAATCATGGCGTTGAGCAAAGCCTCGTTGAAGTCGTCGCCGAGACAGCCCACCTCGCCCGTTGACGACATATCGACACCGAGAACAGGGTCGGCGTTCTGCAGACGTGCAAACGAGAACTGCGATGCCTTCACACCGATGCGGTCGATGTCGAACTCGCTCTTGTCGGGACGCTCGTAGGGAGCATCGAGCATGATGCGGGTGGCGGTATCGATGAAGTTGCGCTTGAGAATCTTGCTCACGAACGGGAACGAGCGCGATGCACGCAGGTTGCACTCAATCACCTTGATGTCGCTGCCCTTGGCGAGATACTGTATGTTGAATGGACCGCTGATGTTAAGCTCCTTGGCAATGCGGCGCGAAATCTTCTTGATGCGGCGGATAGTGGAGAAATAGATGTTTTGTGCGGGGAACACCATTGTGGCGTCGCCCGAGTGAACGCCGGCATACTCGATATGCTCTGAGATGGCATACTCAATCACCTCGCCCTTGTCGGCAACGGCGTCGAACTCAATCTCCTTGGTCTCCTGCATAAACTGCGACACTACCACGGGGAACTCCTTGCTCACCTCTGTAGCCATGGCGAGGAAGCGCTCCAGCTCATCGTAGCTGTAGCAGACGTTCATTGCGGCTCCGGAGAGCACATACGAAGGACGCACGAGCACGGGGAATCCCACCTGCTCAACGAACTCCTTGATGTCATCGAAGGAAGTGAGGGCGCGCCACGCCGGCTGGTCGATGCCGAGACGGTCGAGCATTGCCGAGAACTTGTCGCGGTTCTCGGCACGGTCGATGTCTGTCGGTGATGTTCCGAGGATAGGCACACCGTAGTTGTGCAGACGCATGGCGAGGTTGTTAGGTATCTGTCCGCCAACGCTCACCACCACGCCCTTGGGCTGTTCGAGGTCGATGATGTCGAGCACACGCTCCAATGACAGTTCGTCGAAATAGAGGCGGTCGCACATGTCGTAGTCGGTAGACACTGTCTCGGGGTTGTAGTTGATCATTATAGACTTGTAGCCGAGCTTGCGGGCAGTGTTCACGGCGTTCACCGAACACCAGTCGAACTCCACCGACGAGCCGATGCGGTAGGCTCCCGAGCCGAGCACCACCACCGACTTCTCGTTCTTGTAGAAATCAATGTCCGAATTGCTCACGGCGTAGGTCATATACAGATAGTTGGTAAGCTCAGGATGCTCGCTTGCCACAGTGTTGATGCGCTTGACGGCTGGCAGAATGCCACGGCTCTTGCGGTGGCGGCGCACCTGTGCGTTCTCCTTCTCCATATTGCCCGACTGAGGTTTCAACACAAAGCGGCTAATCTGGAAGTCGGAGAATCCTGCTATCTTAGCCTCCTTCAGCAGAGCGTCGGGCAGCGAGTCGAGACCGTTGTATTTCTGTAGCTCGTGCTTGATGTCAACGATATGCTTCAGACGCTCCAGGAACCAAACGTCGATTTTTGTCAGCTCCTCGATGCGCTCCACGGTGTAGCCTTCCTCAAGAGCCTGCGCTATGGCGAAGATGCGGAGGTCGGTGGGGTTCTGCAGCTCATCGTCGAGATTGTCGAAGCGGGTGTTGTCATTGCCCACAAAGCCGTGCATGCCTTGTCCTATCATTCGCAGTCCCTTCTGAATCATCTCCTCAAACGAGCGGCCGATAGCCATAATCTCGCCCACCGACTTCATCGACGAGCCTATGAGGCGGCTCACTCCGGCAAACTTGGTGAGGTCCCAGCGCGGAATCTTGCAAATCATGTAGTCGAGCTGTGGAGCTACGTATGCCGAGTTTGGCGTTCCCATCTCTCCAATCTGGTCGAGAGTGTAGCCGAGGGCTATCTTGGCAGCCACGAAGGCGAGAGGATATCCCGTAGCCTTCGACGCCAACGCCGACGAGCGCGACAGACGGGCATTCACCTCGATGATGCGGTAGTCGTTGGTAACGGCATTGAATGCGAACTGGATGTTACACTCGCCCACGATTTCGAGATGGCGCACACAGTTGATAGAAATCTCCTGCAGCATCTTGACCTGCTCATCGGTGAGCGAGCAGGTGGGAGCCACCACGATACTCTCTCCCGTGTGTATTCCCAGAGGGTCGAAGTTCTCCATCGAAGCCACAGTGAAACAGTGGTCGTTGGCATCGCGTATAACCTCAAACTCTATCTCCTTCCATCCCTTCAGCGACTCCTCCACGAGAATCTGCGGTGCAAACGTGAATGCACTGCCGGCAAGCTCGCGGAAAGCCTCCTCGTCGCGGCAGATGCCCGAGCCGAGTCCGCCCAGGGCGTATGCCGAGCGGATCATCACAGGGAAGCCTATGCGATGGGCGGCAGCCAGCGCATCGTCCATATTCTCCACAGCCTGACTCACGGGAGTCTTCAGCTCCTTCTCGTTGAGCTTGCGAACGAACAGGTCGCGGTCCTCGGTGTTCATAATAGCCTCAACTGACGTGCCCAGCACTTCCACGCCAAACTCCTTTAGCGTGCCGTTCTGATACAGCTCCGTTCCGCAGTTGAGGGCTGTCTGTCCTCCAAATGCCAGCAATATGCCGTCGGGACGCTCCTTGCGGATAATCTCCGTAACGAAGTGTGTGTTCACTGGAAGGAAATACACCTTGTCGGCAATACCTTCTGATGTCTGAATCGTGGCGATGTTCGGATTGACCAGCACCGATGATATGCCCTCGTCCCTCAGAGCCTTCAGCGCCTGTGAACCAGAGTAGTCAAACTCTCCAGCCTGTCCGATTTTCAGGGCACCCGAACCGAGTACGAGCACCTTTGTCAGTTTCTTTTTCATGATTCTCTTATGGATTGATGTTATTACTTTAAGAATATTCCGTGCAAAGTTACATCATTTTTTTGAAAATAACGCAACTTTGCACGGAAAAATCAATGAGAGTTGTAAAAAAACGCTTCAAACCGTAATTAATATTACGGTGCCGGAAAACATGTTGTCATTTCAACATATACCTGTTGAAAAAAGCCTTAAGCACGGATTCCCATGTTGTCGGTGTGGCATGTCCGAGGAATGGATTCACACAGTATTCCTTGTCTTTCCCATCCACATTAATGAGCAGATTGTATGGTGCGATGTTCAGATGCGGCCCGTCAACCTGATCTTGCAGTGAAAAGCTGGTGATGACCGGACAGGTGATACGGCTTGCAAAGTTCTTTGTGTCAAAATATGAGTTAAACTCGTCTATCTGTGAATCTGTCCATCCTAATTCTGCCTGTTTCCCGGCAAACACATTGGTAGGCCATGCAACAATCTGTTTGGTATGCTTAAAGTCGGCATGCCCTGTGATGGAAGGAGCTATGGCACGAAGCCGACTGTCAAGACCGGCAGCCACAAATGTGAAGCAACCGCCCTGACTGCCGCCGGCTGCAAATATCTGCTTCTTGTCTACTGCCTTGCGGCTTGCCACAAAGTCTATGGCTCTGACGCAGTCGAGATATGCCGCACGATAGTAATGCCTGTCCCTGTCACCAAATCCGTATGCATAGAAGTCGGCTGAGGTTTTACCCTCGGGAATGTATTTTCCGTTGCCTTCCCTCATGCGGCTCAGCATCTGTCCACGTGTGGAGATAATCAGTTCGCACCATTCGGGATCATCATCGCCGCCCATTGCCTTTGGAGTGCCCCAGCCGCTGTCTGTGCCCTGATATCTTATCAGACATGGATGAGTGCCGCCACCTGTAGGTTCGGCATAGTAGCCATAGATGTTCACAGGAGCTCCACCCGTTTCGTCGGGAACCGACTGCATCTTCACTTCATAGACTTTGCGGCTGGCAGTGCTTTTTCCTGTCAGTTCAGTCAGCTCAGCCTTGATGTCAACAGCCGCCAGTTTCTCTTTCCAGCCGTCCCAGAATGTCCAGAAGTCAGGCTGTGCATCATTTTCACATCCGATGGCGGTCGGGTCATAGCCAATGTAATATGCAAGCACCGTGTTGTTGTTTGCCTTGGCGGTCATACGGTAAAATCCGGGCTCCAGTCCCTTGAGCTCCACGTCAACACTTTTTTTCCCGCCGCCGGCAATAGTCACCTTTTGGGAATAGGTGCTGAAGTCCTCGTATGTGTCCTTCGACAATTTTACGACAACGGGAATTGTAATTTCACCTGGCTCTAAATTTTGCAGCAACAACGTTATCTTAGGTGTCTCGTTCTTTTTCCATACCTTTATATCGGATTTGTCAAAGTCAGATATTATGGCATATTCCCTTGCAGGCTCAATGATGTCAACCGACACCAGGTTGTATCCTGTACCGCCGATGCGCAGGCCGTCTGTCTGTATGTCAGCAACCATTTTGTCTGTAATTGTATATTCAAAATAATCACCACACTCTGTTGCCAGTTTTTTCACAGGAGCCAGTACCGTTTCCCATGAACTGTGGCCGTGCATTATCTTTCCCTGGGCACCAGGTTTCAAAGACGTGAATGTAGCACGAATCTTGTCACCGGCTTTGAGAGCCGTAAACATAGACTTGTCAATTTGTTCAGTATGACCTGAAGCCTGGCTGATGGCAACATCGCCTATCCAGACATTGGTTACGGCATCACCCTTTTCGCCTGTTGTCTGAATCTGTCTGGTCACTGTTCCCGCCTTTTGACTTTCAACAGCTGTGACATTTACTGCCAATGCCACGGGCATCCACAAGATTAATAAAGTTTTTCTCATATTCATTCTGCTATTGGTGGAAGAAAATCCAAACTGTCATTTCTCTTTGTCAATGAGAAAAGAGGAGATACATGCAAGATAAAGCTCTTGCCAATATCCTGCATATATCCCCACTTTTACCAAACTCTAAAAAATTAACTTAAACTATTACATACTGTTCCAAAAACTTACTTCTTCTCTACAGTCAGGACACCGTTGGCAACACCGCCAGTAAGGTCGACTGTGAACACGAAGGTGTCGCCGTCGTTGAGCACCGCACCGTCCTTGAGATAGATGTTTCCGTTGTCATGACCGCCGTTGCCGTCGCCCACGCCGAAAATCTCGCTGTCACTGGTCAGACAGTAGTCACCGCCGTCACCCTTGAACTCGGTGCCCCAGTTGGGCTGTCCGAAGAACTTGAAGTTAACGTCAGTGGCAGAGAGCTGCTCGCCCACGGTAAGGGTTATCTGATACACTTTCGCACGGACCTGAGCCATTGCCTGGTCCCATTCCGTTCCCGTCCACCAGCCATTGTTGTTGGAGGTGGAGAGGAAAGGCTTGTTGATGCCGTTGCCGCCAATAATCCACAGGGCTCCTGTGCCGTCAGCCTGCAGCGTGGCAGGAGCGTCCTTTGTGCCGGCAAACACCTGGAGAAACTTGTAGTTGCTGTATGCCGTGAGAGTATAGGTGCCGTCAACGGCGAGGAAGGTGTAGGTATCGTCATCATTCTTCTCAAAGAAGTCATTGTCAACAAACCACTCGTCAGTCATTGTTCCGCCGATTGCATACTGCCTGCCCTGCACCATCTCACGTGTTATGATGTTGTCGGTCTCAGAGAACATCAGCGGAGCAATGGTTATCTCCTCGTATGGACCAAAAGTATAGTCACGGGTATTGAAAGTAACCTCCACCTCGCCCGGGCTTTCGGTTTGGAAATCGATGTTGCCCGTTCCGCCTAATGTTATCTCACTGCCATTGCTTCCGAAGAGCCACTTGCCGTCACCTGTCTCAAACCTGCCCTTGAAGGCTGTCTGCGCGGTATTGACTTTAATAGAATAGCTATAGTCGTCGCCCTCAGTCATAGGATATTTCGTGCCGTCGGCAACCACAAACTGCAGGTCGCTGAAATGAGGACGCTCCACCCGGGCAGTCACGTCAACGATGGTCTTCGATGTAGTCACGTTCTGCAGGGTGAGGCGCACGGTGACGTCGCCGTTGGGAATATATTGCAGATAAGGCACGTTGAGCTTCACGTCGTAAGAGCCTGCCTCCTTGGTACGGATGACGGTGTCAGCCACCACCTCGCCGCTGAAGCGCAGCTCAGCCTTGAGGGTGGAGAGGGCTGTGCCCTTCTTGTCGGAACAGCTAACCGGGAACTGTATCTTCTGTCCCATCTCTACTGTGCCGATGGCAGCCACATCAATAGTCGGGTCTCCCGACTGCACTATGTTCTTGTAGTCATCGTCCACGCAGGCTGTGAGACTGCCTACGGCACACAGCGCGCAGAACATTTTTGCTATAATGTTTCTCATATCTTATTTCCAATTACATGATACAACTGATTGTGCGGAAACTGTCACGCTGAAATGGTTCTGACCGTCGCTGACAGTGGCGGGAATTATCTCGTCGCCGCTGTTGAGCATTACAACGGCATACGAGCCGTCAGCATTGCGGAAGGCTGAATACACCAGACCGTTCTTCACCAATGAGCGCTGTGCAACGCCTATGCGCCGGGCGTTGGGACGCACCACCGACGACATGTGTGAAATCACATAGTAGTGAGAGTTGCGTGTGATGGTCTTGTAGCCGGGCGCTATGTCCACGGCTCCGTAGCAGGTCTGGCAGCCTCCGTCGAGGTTGGGTCCCATGTTCACGTCGAGCATCAGGTTCCACACGAGCACAGCCTTGCACCACTTGCTCACGGTGCCCAGCGTAATATTCTTCATGTCCTCCATCAGCCGCTTCGACAGGTTGCGTCCGTCATTCCATGTGCCGATGCTCGACTCCGAGAAAATCAGCTCCTTGTCAGTAGCCTGGCTGTGAATGTCGGTAAGCTCCGAGTTGTTGCCGCCATAGTCGTGATAGGCAGCGCCAACCACAAGCTCCGAGCCCTCAAACTCATTGCCCAGGGCATTGTATATCTTCACAGGATAGTCCTCCTGGTCAGCCACGTTGTCGTAGTTGTAGTTGTGGTCAAACAGATATATCTTTGTGCTGATGCCGTTCTGCTTGAATGCGCCGGCAAGCTCAGCCACAAACGGTGCCTCCTCCTGCCAGGGCATGTAAAGCGAGGCACAGTTTGCCTTGTTGAGAGGCTCGTTCTGAGGACTCACGGCATATATGCTGATTCCCTCCTTTTTCATTGCCTCGATGAACTTCACGAAGTACTGTGCATAGTCCTTGCGGTAGTCGGGATTCAGATGTCCGTCAGTCCATGAGTCGAAGGCTTTCTTGGTCTCAATGTCGCTCACCTTCATCCATTTCGGACATGTCCATGGAGCTGCAATGATTTTCACGTTGGGATTGATTGCAAGTATCTCTTTCAGCACAGGTATCACATACTGTGTCTCGTCAGAGTACAGACGGAAGTTTTCCAGTCCCTTCTCGTCGCACAGCGTATATTCCGTACTTGAGAAGTCGTTGCAGCCAATGGAGATGCGGGCATAGCTCACTCCATAGCCCTCAGTCTCGCTATAAGTCTGCTTGAGGAATGCCGCACGGTCCTCAGCCGACATTTTCAGAAGATTATAGCACGTGGAATACGTAATTGCAAAGCCGAATCCGTCCATTGTCTGATAGGTCTGCAGCGGGTCTACGAGAATGGTGCTCGGAGCCATGTTGGCGGCAGTTGATATCTCGGAAAAAGACTTCGTCAGTTTCTGTGTTCCGTCACTTGTGGTTGTGTAGATTGTCGCCACATTGCCCGATGGTATTCCAGGTGTCACCGGTGTGTCAGGGCGTGGTGTGCCGTCTATCGAAGACTCATTGTTGCATGATGTCATGGAGAACAACAATGCGGTTGCTATTGATAATATACTCATTTTCATTTTATTTGTTATTTTACTTTTAATAAATATTTTTTTAGGAGTTACTCCCTTTTACTTCCCTTATTAGTAACCGGGATTCTGCTCCAGATTGTCGTTCTGGTCGAGTGCAGTCTGTGGAATAGGGAGCAGATAGGAGTTCTCGTCGAATGTGCGGCGCTGGGCAAGACGTCCGGCGTCCTTGGCATACACCGCGTTCATATACTGCTCCACCTTGCCGTTGCGGCAGAGGTCAAACCATCGCTGTCCCTCGAAGGCAAGCTCAAGCCTGCGCTCATGGAGAACCTTCTCCACCATGTCGCCGCCGGCGTCGATGTCTTTCAGTCCGGCACGCTTTCTTATCTGGTTCACAAGACTTGCCGCCTTGTCTGCCTGATTCAGATGTGCGTAAGCCTCTGCCTCCATAAGTATTATGTCGGCAAGGCGCAGCTTGTAGTGGTTGTTGTAGCCTGAGCGCAGCTTATACATGAATGGATAATGCGATGCTGGATAGTAGTTCGCCCATGTGCATTCATAATAGACCACTGTCTGGTTGAAGCGCACATCATCGCCCTCCTGCATAAAGTCATTGATAAGGTCGCGTGATGGAGTAACCCACTTTGCCCAGGTGAAATAGAAATCATAATCTTCCAGACAGCGGCCGTACATCCATGATTCCCAGTTGGCTCCTCCAGTGGTCCACTGCACCTCAAGGATGCTCTCACTTGTATTGCGTTTCACACAGTCCTTCTTGTCCTCATCATATCCCCAAAGAGTGGCAAAGTCCGGCTCCAGTTCAAGTCCGGCTGTATTGCGCACACGTCCGGCATATTCTATCACCTTGCCGTAATCCTGCACGGGACGCTCGGCATACACCTTTGCAAGCATTGCCAGGGCAACGGTCTTTGACATCAGTGTCCTGTCGGTTGTTGAGAATTCGGGGGCATATTGCGCTCCAAACTCAAGGTCCTCAATAATCTGCTGATAGCATTCCTCGCTGGTCTTCTTCGGAGGATAGTATGTGGGGAATACCTCCTCAATGTTGTCTGACGTGATGGTTCTCGCAATGTCGGTAATGACAGGGAACGAGCCCCAAAGGCGCGCCATGTCGAACATAACCAAGGCACGGAAGATGCAGCCTTCAGCCTTCCATTGATTATACTCGGCGTCAGACACCTGACCGCTCGCCTTCAGCTCGTCAAGACCATTGATAAGCACATTTGCCTTGGCAATGTCGGCAAGAAATCTTTCCCAGTCGCGGCTCAGCACAGAATTGCTGGCATCGATGCTGTTAGTCTCGTATGGCACTACCTGCGCACCTGTAGTCCCGGCATATCCGTTATCGGAATGACAGTCGGCAATGAGTTTCATGTCAAGCGACCAGTGCTCCTGACGGTTGCGGAACAACTCGTATAAGCTCTTACGCTGGTCGATGGCAGCCTGTTTGTCCTTAAGCACTGCCGCTACCGTATCGTTAAGCACGCCCTGCGTCAACTCTGTCGGGTCGGAAATAGGGTCTTGTCCCAACGAGCAGGCAGTCACAGCCATGCCTGCCAGAGCTGCCAATAATAAATTATGTATCGTTTTCATTTCTTTTATCAATTTAGAATTCAACTTTCAGTCCAAGTGAGAATGACCTGCAGAGGGGATATGTACCCCAGTCGAGTCCCTGCACGGAACCGCTGTTGCCGTTCTGGTTCACCTCCGGGTCATAGCCTGTATATTTTGTAAGAGTGATGATGTTGGTGGCAGATATGTATGGCATCAGCTTGGTGAGTCCCATTTTGCCGATGATACTGCGCGGCACATCGTATGACAGCGACACGTCCTTCAGACGGATATACGAGCCGTCCTCAATGAAATAGGTGCTGTTGTGCATCTCAAATCCAGCCTTTGGCACTTCCGTAATCTGTCCCGGCACGCGCCAGCGCTCAAGCACTTTTGTGGTCTGGTTCTTTCCGTCATACATTCCTTCCGTATCCATGCGGCTTACATTATAGATGTCATTGCCGTAGGAGCCTTGGATAAGCACGCTTAGGTTGAAACCCTTGTATGAGAAGGTGTTGGTCAGACCGAAGGTGAAGTCGGGATTGGGGTCGCCGATATAGGTGCGGTCAGAGGCGGAAATCATTCCGTCGTCGTTTACATCCACATAGTTCAGCTCTCCAGTCTCAGGGTTCACTCCGTTTGCCACATATCCCCAGAAAGAGCCGAGCGGACGTCCCGGAGTGTTTCTCACCACATATTCATTAACATAGTCCGTGGTTTTTGCCGCATAGTAAATCTGTGTGAGTTTCAGGCTCTTCAGCTCATTGCGGTTGAAAGATATGTTGAAGTCCGTATTCCATTTCAATCCCTTGGTCAGGTTCTTCGAGCTTACCGTGAACTCAAATCCCTTGTTCACAATCTCTCCGCCATTGTATGGCAGTGTGCTTGCTGCTGCGGACCCTGTAGGCAGGGTTATCCTCATCAGCATGTCCGAGGTCTTCTTGTAATAATAGTCGGCATATATGGTAAGACGGTTTTTCAGCAATGTGATGTCAAAACCGATATCAGCCTGAGTCGTTGTCTCCCATGTCAGCTCCGGGTTCGACAGAGTACTCTGCACACGCACTGGCGTGGCATTGGCATCATTTCCCTCTCCAAACCACTGCACACGGTTTATGTTGTAGCTGGCAAGATAGCTGTTGTTGCCAAGACCGCTCTGGTTACCAGTCTGTCCCCATCCACCGCGAATCTTCAAGTCATCAATCCACTTTATGTTTTTCATGAACTTCTCCTGAGTCACTCGCCAAGCGGCAGAGAACGAGGGGAAATATCCCCACCTGTGACCAGGGGCAAGCTTTGACGAGCCGTCGGCACGCACATTTGCCGTAAACAGATACGTGTCCTTGAAGTTATAGCTTGCACGCAGGAAATACGACTGCATTGACCAGTGTCCCGCCCAAGAGCCTGTTCCTGTCCATGATATCTTGTTGGCTGCATTCAGAGTCTTGATGTCGGAGTCGGCATAGTTTGAGCCGTTTATCCAGTTGTTCGAACTCTTGTCCTGTGTACCTGAGGAGCCGAGCATCAGGTCAATGCCGTGACTGCCGAATGTCCTTTTGAAGTTGAGGATGTTGTCGAAAGTCATCGTGGTGCGTATTGAGCGTGCGTCATAGCCTGTGCCATGTTCATTACGTCCATTCTGCGTTGCAAAAGGATCAAGAAAATTCATCGTCTTGCCGTGTGTACGCTCCATGGTCAGTGAGCTGCTGAATGTAAAGTCAGGCAGAAATGTTATGGTTGCCTTACCCGTTCCTATGAGCTTGTTGTAGTTGGAGCGGTTGTCTTTGGTTCGCGCAAGATTCTCCACCGGACTCGTGACATTGACACCATAGAAATTGTGGTTATACTGGCGGGGGTTCTCTGGGTCCCATATAGGAGCAAATGTGGGGGTGTTGATTATTGATGTCATTACACCGCCTCGGTTTGCACCCGTTCCAGACGTTATTCCGCCATGATATGTATAGTCAGAATAGGTTACGCTGGCATTCAGACGCAGCCACGATCGCAGGTCGTTCTCGATGGCGGCGCGGAAGTTGTAGCGCTCAAAGTCAGTCTCCCTGAGGATACCGTCCTCCTTGGCATAACCGCCGGAGAGGAAATAGCGCAGCTTATCGGTGCCGTTGGTCACCTGCAGCTGGTAGTTCTGCACGGCTCCCGTACGGAAAGCCTCCTTCTTCCAGTCAGTCTGGTCGGTCAGACCGTCAGGCAGCTTCACCAGCCCTATCTCGTCCTGCAGTTCCTTGTATTCCCATGCGTTGAGCACCTTGGGGGTGTTGACAACCTCGCTGAACGAGTAGTGCATGTTGAGCGACACCTTTGCCACGCCCTGCTTGCCCCGCTTTGTGCCGATGATGATTACACCGTTGGCGGCACGGCTACCATAGATGGCGGCACTCGACGCATCCTTCAGAATCTGAATGTCATCAATGTCGTCTGCGGCAAGGAAGTCAATATCTTCAAACGGGACACCGTCGACAACATACAGCGGGTTGTTGCTGCCGTTCAATGATGTGGTACCGCGTACGCGCACGGTAGGCGCTGAGCCCGGCTGTCCGTTTGCCTGCGAGATGCTGAGTCCGGCAGCCTTTCCCTGCATACCTTGCGCCGCCGACACAATGGGACGGTTCTCCAAATCCTTTGTAGACACTGAGCTGACGGCAGTAGTCACGTCCTTGCGCTTCACCGAGCCGTAGCCGATGGCAACCACCTCCTCAAGCATGTTCGACTCGTCTTTCAACGTTACCTTCATGCCGTCTGTGGCTTTTACCACCTTGGTCTCATAACCGATGAACGATATGCGCACACTGGCACCATTCTTTACATTCAGGGAGAATTTACCGTCAAGATCGGTTGTCGTACCATTTGAGGTTCCTACCTCCATAACGGTTGCGCCGATCACAGTTTCTCCCTGCGAGTCAATCACCGTACCCTCCACCTTCTGTGTCTGTGCCAAAACCGGCACCAAGGTAAAGAGTAACATCAGAAGCAGGCAAATGCGCCTGTACTTCCCGAAATTAATCTTCTTTTTATTCATAAAATATTATTTTTAGGATGTTTAGCATTCCGGTGCAAAATTACAACATAAAAAAGCCGGGAACAAGCCTGCAAAGAGAGCTACAAAGATTTTTTGAGAGGCTTAATTCTTGCAACCCCCTAATAAACAGCAAATTGCGGACAATACGTAAAATCTGCGATATAGATGCTTTATTCCGGTGTATAACTGAAAAAACTGGCTGCTGTGCGCACTGCAAAGCATGATTTTTCTTTAAAAAAGTTAATTGGGCAGAACTGTTATTTTTTTTCTGCCGCTTTAGATTGAATTTTAAGTTTTATTTTGTATTTTTGCATACAAAAAATCAAATTCATGAAAAGATCGTTTTTACTGATGACGTCTCTTATCCTGTCTGTCGCCTCTTATGCCGACAGTCTGGACTCGCTTTACCATGCCATAGACGAAGCCATTAGCCATGCCGGTGACTTTATGTATCGGAAACAGCAGCAGCTGGCGTATCTGCAACGGGAAGCGGCACATGCCGCCAATACGGAAACACGATATAATGCCACAATGAATCTATACGAGGCATACAGGTCATTCAGAAACGATTCTGCCATAACATGTCTCAACAGATGTATAAAAATGGCTGAGGAGATGGGGAGAACAGACCTGAAGGCTGACTGCTGCAACAAAATGGGGCAGCAACAATCGGCGGCGGGATTCTACAGCGAGGCAATGAGCTATCTGCAGCAAGTACCGGGGCAAGAGCTGAAAGGAGAGATGCTCAATGACTACTATTATGCCATGTGCCACCTGTATGGAGAGATGGGATACTATACACAGGACGACCAGATAAGAAAGAAATATTACAGAATGTCTGTCAGCTACCGCGACTCTCTTCTGAGTGTCATTCCACATAACACCGAGAGATACCTGAGATGTGTCGAGTCACAATACTTTAACAACCACAACTACAAAGCCGCGCTTGAGACGAATGACAAGAGACTGAAAATAACTGCTCCCGGCTCACACGAATATGCAATAGTAAGCTTTTACAGAGCGTTGGATTACGGAAGACTCGGGAAACAGACGGAGCAAAAATACTGGCTGGCACAGTCGGCTCTCTCTGACATCAGGAACTGCGTGATGGACCAGGCTGCCCTGTGGTCGCTTGCCGACATTCTCAACAGGGAGGGCGACATTGAGAGAAGTCACCGCTATGTGGAATATTCATGGAAGTGTACCTCGTATTTCTCCGCACACGTACGCTCATGGCTCGTGTCGCCTGTACTTACAATGATCAACGACAAGTACAAGGAGAAAATCAACAGAACCAATACCCACCTGTGGATTCTTGTGGCAATAGTGAGCCTGTTTGCCCTCTGCATGGCTGCAATGTATATCTATGTGTCACGAAAACGCAAGCAGCTGGCAATAGCGCGCAACGAACTTAAGGAATACAACAACCGCCTGACAGCGCAAAGCCGCCAGCTGAGTGACGCCAACACACATCTGTCGGCACTTAACACACAGCTGACATGCCTGAACGGGCAACTATCGCTGAGCAACCGCGTAAAGGAGGAATACATAGGAAAGTTCTTCACGCTTTGCTCGGAATACATAGACAAGATGGACAACTTCCGCATTAAAGTGAACAGGAAAATGAAAGCCAGGCAATTCGACGACCTTATGCGCATCTCTCAAAACGACCAGATGAGAGAAGACGAGCTGGCTGTGTTGTTTTCCAACTTCGACACCATCTTCCTGCACATCTTCCCCAACTTCCTCAGTGACTTCGACGCGCTTCTGAAGCCCGAGCACAGAACACACCATGCTAACGGCAACAAGCTGACCACCGACGCACGCATCTTCGCACTGATACGTCTGGGAATCGATGACTCGTCGAAGATTGCCGAGTTTCTGCACTACACGCCTAACACAATATACAACTACCGCTCAAGGATGAAGAGCAAGGCGATGAATCCCAATTGTTTTGAGAGCGACATTAAACGCATAGAGAGCAAGAGCGTTTAATAAAAGCGGCAGCGCGGCTCAGGCGCTCACGCATAAAAATTTTTTTTTGCCGATTTATCTTCCACCTTCCACTTTTTACAGTTTAACATGCTGATAAATAAATGATTGCAGGAGTGGAAGATGAGTGGAAGATGAAATCATCTTCCACTCACTGACTGTGTTGATATTTTTCGCGGCATCCTGAAATATGCTGCGGGGATTCAGAAACATAACGTCGGGATTTAGCAACCGTCTCTCTACCAGAGACGGTGCGTTTCTCTACCGGAGACGATGCGTCTCTCATAGAGAGACAACACAGAAATCCAGGCATAAGATTTCTGAATCCCCAGATTGTCCGAGAACGTCTGTCGCACTTTCTTTTAGGCACGGATTACACGGATTTCACAGATATGATAAATAAGAAAACCGTGAAATCCGTGAAATCCGTGCCTAAATCATAACACTGTGTAAGCAGGGGCTGGCTTTTCGGACAGCCTCCCCGGTATTTACTTCACTGTAAGCCTTACGGTCTTCACGTCGCGGCTGTTTCCTCCCACCATGATGTCGAAGTCGCCCGGCTCAAGCACGAAGTCGAGACTGCTGTTGTAGAACTTCAGCAGGTCGGGGGTGATTTCAAACTCCACCTTGCGGCTCTCCCCTGCCTTCAATGTTATGCGCTCGAAGCCCTTCAGCTCCTTGACGGGGCGCACCACCGACGCAAAGATGTCGCGGATGTAGAGCTGCACCACCTCGGCTGCCTCGCGGCTGCCGGTGTTGGTCACTGTCACTGAGGCCTTTACCTTGCCGCCGGCATTCATGCTGGTGCTGCTCAGATGCAGGCCGCTGTAGGCGAATGTGGTGTATGACAGTCCGTAGCCGAAAGGATAAAGCGGGTCGTTGCGCACATCGATGTAGTTGCTCTGATACTTGCGGTACTCCTTTGCTCCCTCTGGCACGGGACGGCCGGTGTTGAGATGGTTATAATATATAGGTATCTGACCGAGAGCCTTCGGCATGGTCATTGTGAGGCGGCCCGAGGGGCATTTGTCGCCGAACAGCACGTCGCAGATGGCATCGCCGGCCTCAGAGCCACCAAACCACACGTTGAGGATGGCAGGCACATTCTCTGCCTCCCACGACATGAGGGTGGGACGGCCCGAGAAGTTGAGCAGCACCACCGGCTTGCCTGTGGCAACGAGTGCGCGGAGCAGCTCCATCTGCACCTGAGGCAAGGATATGTCGGCGCGCGATGAGCTCTCGCCGCTCATCTCAGCCATCTCGCCCATGGCGCACACTATCACGTCGGCACCGGCTGCAATGCTGAGAGCCTCTGCCTTTGCCCGGGCATCGTCAACACGGGGGACGGGACGGCCGAAGGTGGCTCCCTTCTGCGTTGCCTCGTCGGCGTAGATGTTGCAGCCCTGAGCGTAGAGCACCTGAGCCTTGCCGGCCACGGCACGCTCCATAGCCTCCTTCAGAGTGGAGTAAAGCTCGGGAGTGTCGCCCGTCGACCAGCATCCCACCATGTTCGTGCGGTTGTCGGCAAGCGGACCTATCAGCGCTATCTTGCCCTGCTTCCTCAGCGGCAGCAGGTTGTTTGCATTTTTCAGCAGCACAAAGGTCTCGGCAGCCATGTCGCGTGCCGCCTGACGGTGCCCGGCGGTGTAGAGGTCGGTCTTCAGGCGCTTCGGCTCGCAGAAGCGGTAGGGGTCGTCAAACAGTCCGAGCTTGTATTTTGCCTCCAGCACACGGCGGCAGGCAGTGTCAATCTCCGCCATTGTCACCCTGCCCTCGTCGAGCAGTCTATTCAGCTGGGCGATGAAGGCGTTTGAGCACATGTCCATGTCGGTGCCTGCCTTCAATGCCATTTCGGAAGTCACTGACTGGTCGCCGAGACCGTGAACGATTGCCTCGTTGATTGAACCGTAGTCGGTAACCACAAAACCGTCGTATTTCCATTCGTTGCGCAGCAGGTCGGTGAGCAGCCAGCGGTTGCAGGTGGCAGGGATGCCGTCAACAACGTTGAACGACGACATAAACGAGCCTGCGCCTGCCTCGGCGGCAGCCTTGTAGGGCGCGAGATACTGGTTGTACATCCTCACGCGGCTCATGTCCACGGTGTTGTAGTCGCGGCCTGCCTCGGCGGCACCATACAGGGCAAAGTGCTTCACGCAAGCCATGGCATTCTCCTTGCCGTAGTTGCCCTGATAGCCCCTTACGAGCGCCTCGCCGATGCGGCTGCCGAGGAACGGGTCTTCGCCGGCTCCCTCTGCCACGCGGCCCCAGCGCGGGTCGATGGCAATGTCAACCATCGGACTGTACACCCAGTTTATTCCCTGTGCCGTGGCTTCCTTGGCGGCTATGCGCGCTCCCTGCTCAATGGCAGCAATGTCCCATGAGCAAGCCTGCGCCAGAGGTATGGGGAACACGGTCTGGTTGCCGTGGATCACGTCCTGCCCTATGAGCAGCGGAATGCCCAGACGGCTCTTCTTCACAGCTATGCGCTGCAGCTCCCTGATTTTGTCCTGTCCCTTGACGTTGAGCACAGCGCCGAGCTTTCCCTCGGCAGTGAGCTGTGCCAGCGGACTGTTCATTACGGCTCCCGTGGTGATGTCGCCACCGGGCAGAAGATTGAGCTGACCAATTTTCTCCTCCACGGTCATTTTCTGCATCAGCTGGTCAACATACTCGTTCATCGGCAGCTTTTGCGCAAATGCCGATGCCGCTGTCAGCGCAGCCACTGCAATGGTTGTGATTCTTTTCATATTGCTTTTGTTTTTAGTCGTTTAGTGCGCAAATATACTAACTTTCTTTTAACGTAAACTTCACAGTCTGTGTAAGATTGTCGCTGGCATTGCCTATGCGCGCCTCGAAGTCGCCCGGCTCAGCCTTCCATGCACCCGTAGCCTCATCGTAGAAGCTGAGGGCATCCTTGTTCACGGTGATGGCAACATCCTTGGTCTCGCCTGGCTGCAGACAGACCTTGCTGAAGCCCTTGAGCTCCTTAAGCGGACGGTCTACCGAAGCCTTCACGTCGCGGATATAGAGCTGCACCACCTCGGCACCTGCACGGTTGCCGGTGTTGGTGACGCTCACGGTGAATGTGATGTTGTCATTGGCGGTCATCACCTTCTTGTCTGCCTTTGCGCCGCTGAGCTTGAATGTGGTGTAGCTCAGACCGTGGCCGAAGGCAAACATCGGGCGCTGCTTGTTCTTGTCGGTCCAGCGGTAGCCCACGTAGATGCCTTCCTTATATTCCTCATCGATAATCTTGTTGTCATCAGTACGCCATGTGCCGGGATAGGTGCCGAGCGCATGGGCGCCCACCTGATTGAGGTCGGCATACCAAGTGAATGGCAGCTTGCCCGAAGGATTTGCCTTGCCCGTGAGCACGTCGGCGATGGCATTGCCGCTCTCTGAGCCAAGGAACCAGCCCTGCACGATGGCAGGCACCCTGTCTTTCCAGGGCAGCGAGATGGCGTTGCCCGAGATGCAGACAAAAACCAAGTTTTTGTTAACTTTAAGCAAAGCCTCCATCAGCTCGTTCTGGGCGTAGGGCATCTCCATGTTCTTGCGGTCGTGACCCTCGCAGTCCTGATAGTCGCTCTTGTTCAGACCGCCCACATATATGACATAGTCGGCACCCTTTGCCTTCTCCACAGCCTCGGCGATAAGCTCCTCCTTGGAACGGTCGTCCCTGAGGTCACGGCCCACCACAACGCCGTTGTAGCTCTGATTGATGTCGCCCACATAGCCGCGGGCATAGTCGCAGGTGGCTCCGGCAGCCTTGCACACTGCCTCGATGCCTTCGAGCGGCAGAATCTCACGCTGCACCTTCAGCGAAGAAGAGCCTCCGCCCACGGTCATCATCTTTATGGCGTTCTCGCCAACCACAAGCACACGCTTGCCGCCTGTCAATGCCATGGGAAGAATGTTGTTCTTGTTCTGCAGCAATACGATACCTTCGTCGGCAACGGTGCGGGCTGTGGCATAGTGAGCCTCAGAACAGAGGAAACCCTGTGCGCGGTTGCGGTTCATAGTGGTGCGGAAGAACAGGCGCAGTATGCGGCGCACCTTGTCGTTGAGCTCCTTCTCGGTGTACTTGCCTTCTTTGATGAGCTTCTTGTAAGGCTCGGCAAGGTAATAGTTGTCGTAGGCGTTTGAGGCTCCCATGGTCAGACCGTTGGTCCACGAGCCAAACTCCATGTCGAGCCCGTTGGTTATTGCCTCCTCGGTGTCGTGGCATCCGCCCCAGTCGCTCACCACCACTCCGTCAAATCCCCAGTTGCTCTTGAGAATCTTGTTGAGCATTGTGGCATTGTGGCAGTTGTGCTGGTTCTGATACAGGTTGTAGGCACCCATCACTCCCCAAACACCGGCTTCCTGTACGGCAGCCTTGAATGCAGGGAGATAAATCTCGTGCAGAGCGCGGTCGCTCACTGTCACGTTCACCTGATGGCGGTATTCCTCGTCGTTGTTCAGGGCGTAGTGCTTAACGCACGCCGACACGCCCTTCGACTGCATGCCCTTTATGTAAGGAATCACCATGCGCGATGCAAGATAAGGGTCTTCGCCCATGTATTCAAAGTTGCGTCCGTTGAGCGGAGTGCGGTAGATGTTCACGCCGGGGCCCAGTATCATGTCCTTGCCGCGGTAGAGAGCCTCCTCGCCAAGAGCCTCGCCGTAGATGAGCGACATCTGCGGGTTCCATGTAGATGCAAGACAGGTGAGCGCAGGGAATGCCACGCACGAGTCGTTGGTCTGTCCTGCCTGCTCCCACTCGTCCCAAAGCACGTCGGGGCGCACTCCGTGTGGCCCGTCGTCGGTCCAGAAATCAGGAAATCCCAAGCGTTTCACGCCGGGTGATGAGAACTTGCTCTGTGCATGTATCACGGCAATCTTCTCGTCGAGCGTCATGCGCGACAGAGCGTCTTCAATTCTCTGCTCCACCGGCTTGGTATCGTCGAGATACACCGGCAGAGTCTGCGCCTGTATAGCCTGAGTGAAACTTATGCTCAGGATTGTAGCTGTCAGTATTTTCTTCATTTTTATTATATATATTACTTCGTACTTTATGTTAAGATACTTTGCGGTTTATCTTAGGATACTTTATTCTCACAAACCCGCTCTTTTCCTTCTTTGCCTCCACTGACAGTACGCCGAGAAAGCATCATCGCGATAACCAGTATTTTACTTGTCATTTCTTCTGGAATACTCTCAGATATTCCACTTCCATTGTCACGGGCAGTGCGCTTTCGTCAACACCGTTCATGCCGCCCCAGGAGCCGCCCCATGCAAGGTTGAGAATAGGATAGAAGGCATAATGGAACGGCCACTGGTTGTGTCCTGAGCCAAGCTGCTGTTTTGTGACAGCCAGCTGCACCTTGCCGTCAACGTATGTCGTGATGGCATCGGCGGTCCATTCCAGTGCATATACGTGGAACTCACCTTCAGCCTTGTCTATTGTCATGGCATGAGTCTTTTGAGTATTCTTTGTGTGGTTGTAATCCTGTGTGTGGATAGACGAAGAGACCTCATTGGGCACCACGCCCACTTCTTCCATAATGTCGATTTCGCCACACATAGGCCACGGGTTGGTGCTCCAGTCGTTGCCCACTGGCATCATCCAGAATGCAGGCCATGTGCCCTTGCCCTTTGGCAATTTTATCTTTGCCTCGAAATAGCCATACTGCCAGCCTGTGTTAACATTGGCATAAACACGACCGGAGTAAATCTTTCCATCCTCCTTAAAACAGTTTATTCTTAAAGCTCCATTCTTTAGTTCTGTAACCTTCTTACCACTCGGTGAATTCTGGTTTACATAATTCTGCAGTTCATTGTTCACCCAGCCTGATTTCTGCACTTCATGTGTCCAATATGCTCCATCCAAACTTGTGCCATTGTCAAACTCGTCATTCCACACCAGTTTATATCCTTCTATGGGACAAGTTATTGCATTTGGGTCGGGCACACCGTCACCACCTGCCTGTTTCACAGTGATATATTCACGGGCTGCGCCTGCCATGATGGTAATGGTGCCCTCGCGTCCGTCATATTCTCCGTTCTTTTGTACGCTCACAGTAAGCGTAGTGTTCTGATTAGTTGAGTTGTTAGGAGTGACGCTTATCCAAGAGTCACTGACGCTTGCCGCCCATTCGTGATTAGTGGAAATAGTAACGGTCTGCGAACCGGCATTGCCGTCGAAATTCAAGGACTTGGAACTTAGCGTAATAACATCTGTAACAGGCTGAGAGCCATCGTCATCAGAATCACCGCCACATGAAGCTGCCACCATGACCATCGGCACCATCATTAAAAAAATCAGAAATCTCTTATACATAATTATTCTATATCCTATTTTAAGAAAAGAGGATGTATCACAACACTTTCTACCAAGGTTGATGTCTCTCAGCATTGTGGTACATCCTCACTATTTTAATCAATAATCTTTTATTCAGCTTTTGAGAATACAATCTCGCTTACTTTCACATTTGTGCCGCCGGGCGTGCCGCCAAAGTCGAGCACCAGCATCAGCGCTTTAGCATCGTTTATCGGCAGGGTTACACCCTTGGCAGAATAAACAAATGCCTTGTCTGCCGTAACATTGTGGCGATCTCCAAAGAAGAAGTTATTGTCATCACCATCCTCTGTCAGCTTTATGGTCACACCCTGAGCATCATTGTCCATCTCTATCTTGCATGAGAAATTATATGTGCTTGCAAGCTCTGCTGTAAGATTGGTGTGTATCTTCAACTGACCCTGCCACTGAGAACCACCAGTTCCCTCTGGAACAGTGAATGTATAGGCATTGCCGTCGTGCTTGATTTCGGGCTGTGGCTCCAATGTCTGCCAATCATTATTGGCAAACCATGTCTCAAAGCTCAGGAACGAGCTGCCATTGTCAACGGCTTTCCACATATTTGCGTCATCATCGTAACCTACGGTATTGTCCTGCTCAAAGTAGATCTTGCTAATCTTCACCTTTGTGCCGGCAGGTGCACCGCCAAGGTCGAGCACCAGCGACAAAGCCTGTGCATCGGTACCTTTGGCAAGTTTCACTCCCTCTGCCTTATATACAAACTGCTTGTCACCCGAAATATCATGACGGTCTGCAAAGAAGAAGTTATCGTCATTACCGTTTTCTGTCAGCTTGATGGTCATGCCAGGAACATCGTTATCGGCATCCACAAGGCAATAGAAGTTGTATTTCTTGTCACCATTGGCAGCGAGAGTGGTATGAATCTTCACCTGTCCCTGCCACTGAGAACCACCTGTACCCTCAGGAACAACAACCTCGTAGCCGTCGCCTGTTGCCTTAACCTCAGGCTGAGGATCCAATACGGTCCAACCGTCATTGGCAAACCATGTCTCTATTTTATCAAACGAGCTGCCGCCGTCAACAGCCTTCCACATATTAGATGCTGCATCGTAATTCCAGTCAAATGTAGCGCCTGGTGTGTCAGGCTCCTCAGGCAGACCTGTGTCCTCGCGGCTGGTGAATACCAAACGCCATGCAATGTTGCCCTCGTCGGCAATGAGAACCAGACGGCTGTTGGTAAGAGCCTCTACACGGAAATACGGATTGTTATACATCGCATCGTTAGGAATGTAAGGCAATATGGTCTGTGGAGCAAACTGTATATAAAGACATTCCTCGTCGTTGTATGTTCCGGGAATCAGTGTGAAACCTGCTGTCTGTGCCGAAACCGGAGCCATAAAGTCCTGTCCATCACCAGTGTTATACTCAGGGAAAATTGTACAGCCTGTATTTACATAAACTGTTCCGCCTTCACCCGGATTATAGGAATAAGAACCAGCCGCCACACCGTCAGCCTCAGAGTGTGTGAAAGAGATGCGGTCGTCATACACACCCCAGTCAGCCTTATTGTTCACATCGGCACTCCACCATTCTGAGCCGTCTGTGCCTGAGGGTCCACAACCCATGTGTCCCTTCTCTGCATAATCAATGCGCCACTCTTTGTTGCAGAGCTTACTGAAATAAGGAGTGTAGTCAACCTTTGTCTCATTGAAAGTGAAACTGCCTGACACAGCCGCCTGCGACTGTCCGTTGCGATTCATCAGCTTTGCTTCAAGCGTATGGTCTCCTGCTTCCATGCTGTGATAGCTTGCTGTTGGAAGAATTGAATAGACTTTACCGTCAAGATACCATACAGGATAGCACCCCTTAAAGTCTCCACTCAGAGTAAACACGGCGGTATTAGTCTCTTGGTCGGTCTCCACGGAAATCTGTCTGCCATCCATTGTAGGAAGTCCCTTCGGATCCGCACCTGCAAACTCCTCAGGGGAGCAGGCTGCCAGAGCCAGCCCTGAGAATAGTATGCAACCTATATATTTAAAAAACTTGTTCATAATTCGAAATGTCTTAATTGTTTATTTAATAGTCATTCTGTTTCAATGTCGGGTCTGCGTCAAGCTCTGACTGTGCCAGAGGAATATGCTTCTTGTTTGGTGTCCAGCTGTTTGTGCGATAGCCGTACTTGTCGGGCACGAGAGTTGTTGCAGCATAGCCGGTACGCACAAGGTCGAAGTAACGCTTGCCCTCGCCGCAGAACTCCAGGTGACGCTCATTGAGAATGTTATCGAGAGTACACTCAGAATATCCAGAAAGTCCGGCACGTGTGCGCACCTGATTCAGATAGTTCAGCGCCTCAGATGCGCTTCCGCCTGTAGCGAGCAGCAGCTCGGCAGCATTGAGCAATGTCTCTGCATAGCGGTAGATACGCTTGTTGTTGTTATAGTTCAAGTTGTGTGAAGATGGGCTGTCCTTACAATTCTCAGAAGTTGGACGATATTTCTTCAGCCAATAGTGTGTATCCTGATAACGGGTTTCATATTCAAATCCATGAACATCCCATACAGTAGCATCGCGGCGGAGGTCGCCCTCTGGAAAGAGCTGCTCTGCTGTCTCAACACGCATTGGGAGGAATCCCCAACCGTCTTCACCAGCCCATCCGTCACCACCAGGCCATCCCTTAGGAGAAATAAGTGTAGGAAGCACCGAACCGCCCGAATTCAATGCCGCGTCACCCCAGTCGCGCTGAGCATTGTCATCGTCATAGTTAATCTCGAAAATTGACTCCTCGCACCATTCACCGTTCTCTTCCCACAATGCGGCGTAGTCTGGATTGAGCGAATATTTGCTGTCACTGATGATTGCTTTCATATAAGTAAGAGCCTGCGGATAGCGTGCCTTATCGTTCTGATACATCACCATCTCAGCATAGAGCATATAAGCCATTGCCTGCGACACACGGCCAGCCTCAGAATTACTCCAACGCATAGGAAGAACATCAGAAGCAATGATAGCCTCCAACTCAGGAAGAAGCTGATTATAAATCTCATCAGCTGTCAGCTGAGGTGCAGTATATGGAATTGAAAGATTCTCCAAATAGAATGGCACATTGCCATAGTAATGCCAGAGAATGTTATAGTAATAAACACGGAGCAAACGTGCCTGCATTTCTACAGATTTCTTTACTGACTCAGATGCGCCATTCCAAGAAGCATATTTGATACAATCGTTGCAACGCTTGATACCTGAATAAAAATCTCCCCAAAGTGTGGCAAGAGTGTTATTGCCGTCAGCCTCAAAATTAAAGAGTTTGTGCCAGTGCGGGTTATCGGTTATACTCTGACCACCTACCCAGAAGTCGTCACCCATAATCTCAGCATCAACTGTAAGGTCATTGTATGCTGCATTGTCCCAGTCTGGCCAGTGGAGCGGTGCATAAGCGGATGTAAGAGACTCTTGGAGTCTTGCGTCTGTTGTGTAGTACTCCTCCAATGGCTCACCTGTTGGGTTCTTCACCTCCAGAAAGTCATCGCTACAAGAACCGAGAACGAGTGTGGAAGCGAGTGCTACGGACATTATTTTTATATTCTTATTCATAATAATTTCTTTTTAGATATGTTGTTTAGAATGAAAGATTGAAACCTACAGTCCATGTGCGAGCCTGTGGATAAACTCCATAGTCTACACCGAGTGATGTGCTGCCTGAACCGATTTCCGGGTCGAATCCCCAGTATTTTGTCCAAGTGAAGAGGTTCTCAGCCATTCCATACACGCGGAAACGGCTAACGCCAATCTTCTGTGTCAGCTTGCGTGGCAGAGTGTAACCAAGCTGGATGTTCTTCAGACGGAGATATGAGCCGTCCTGCACATAGAGGTCGCTGATTACCCAGTTCTTGCTGTCGCCAGCTTTCAGGATTGGATACTTATTTGATGTGCCCTCACCAGTCCAGCGCCCGAGCATCCAAGTCGGGAAGTTACCAGAACCAATATCTGAACGATATGTAGCGTCGAATACGTCAACACCACTTACGCCCTGCAGGAACAGACTGAAGTCGAAACCCTTCCACTCGGCATTGAAGTTGAGACCGAATGACCAGTCGGGAGTTCCCTTACCAATCTTTGTACGGTCATCAGATGTAATCTTACCATCACCGTTCATATCAACGAAACGGAGGTCACCAGGCTGTGCCTCTGGCATAATGAGCAAGCCGTCAGCATTCTTATAAGCATTGACTTCATCCATATTCTGGAACACGCCAGCTGACTTATAGCCATAGAAGAACGGGAAAGGCTGTCCGTTCTCAGCACGTGTGCCACCGTCAGAGAACTGGCTGATACCGTAGTTCAAGAAACCAGTGTCATTACCAAGATTCTTCAACTCGTTATGGAGATAAGAGGCGTTGCCTTTGATTGCGAAGTTAGCATCACCGATGTTCCATTTATAGCCAAGCTCAAACTCAACACCTGAGTTCTCCATATCACCCACGTTGGCAAGAGGTCTCCGCTCACCCACATAACTTGGGATTGGCATATCAATAATCATACCGTTAGTCTTCTTGATGAAGTAGTCAACAGTGAATGTCAAAGCATTGTTGAAGAAACCGAAGTCAAGACCAAGGTCTGTCTGCTCACTCTCTTCCCACTTCAAGTCAGGGTTGGCAAGACGGTTAGCCTTAGAACCTGTATTCATAATAGCTGTGCTTCCGAACTGATAGTTACTTGAGCCGCCAACGGTAGAGAGGGTAGTATAAGCGAAGTCGCCGATGTTGTCGTTACCATTCTTACCCCAGCTTGCACGAACCTTGAAGTTGGTGAGCCAGTTCTTTGTCTTCTCCATGAATGCCTCGTTCATAACATTCCATCCGAGAGATACAGAGGGGAATGTACCATACTTGTTGTTTGCGCCGAAGCGGCTTGAACCGTCACGACGGAGAGTGAACTGGAGCATATAACGCTCATCGAAGTTATAACTCAAACGTCCAAAGAGAGAAGACATGCGGTGCTCTACGTAAGGGCCCGCACTACCGCCCACAAGAGGTTTCACACCTGTGATATTACCCTTTTCATCGGTGGTTATCTCATTAATCTCACCAAGAGTATAATTAGGATATGGCTTACCCAAATTTATCAGATTCCAATGAGAGTAAGAAATATCGTCACCCTTTGACTTCAATGCAGACTGACCAAGCACGATACCGAATGTATGCTTACCGATTGTCTTGTCGTATGTCAAAGTATTCTCAACCTGCCATGTCGACCTGTTACCCTTATAGGACCCAGCTTCTGTGTGGTCTGCCTTGTTATTGCCAGAAAGATAAAACTTGTGCAGTGTCGCACTGTGGTTGCCCCAGAAGCTCTGCTCTGCACTCCATGTGAAATGATATTTCAAGTTGTCCCACAACTGGAGGTCTATGGAGAACTTAGGCATAAATTTCTGTGACCAGTAGCGTGTTGGATTACCTTGCATCATAGCTATTGGGTTGTTCATCTCATTGTATGAGCCGCCAGGAACGCTGTAAGGGGCACCATTTGCATCCTTATAAAGCTCATATCCTGAGTACAAGTCTGCCTGTTTCTGCGCAGCATCACCACGAAGAGTAATAGGCAGTGTTGGAGCAAGATAAAGAGCTGAGCCAAGAGCTGAGCCAAAAGCAGAGTTTGTACCTCCAGGAACGCCTGTATTATGAACACGCATATAAGAAATGTTTGTTCCAAGTTCCAACTTGTTCAGGAAGTTACGCTCCTTGGTGGCGTCAATCAGAGTATAATTGTTATTTGAACGGATAGTAAGACGGTCATAATTAGACTGTCCATAATTACCGCCAATAATACCATCTTGTGTGAAATAGCCAAGAGAGAGATAATAATTCACCTTTTCACTTGCACCGCTAATTGAAACGTCGTGCTGAACGATAGGAGCATTGTCATTAAACAAAGCATTCTGCCAGTCTGTACCAAATCCTTCAACCTTATCACCGTTGATGTCTGTGATATCCCATGGATCCTTTAAATATTGGAGGGTTTCAGGCAGAGATTGTTTACCATTTATATACTTCTCATTCATCAGGGTAGCGTAGTCTGCTGCTCCTGTCACATCGCGTTTTTTCCATGCGCTCTGCCAGCCATAAGAGAAGTTATAGTTGATGCTTGCCTTACCTATCTTACCCTTCTTCGTAGTAACAAGGATAACACCATTGGCGGCACGGGCACCGTAGATGGCACCTGAGGCGGCATCCTTCAACACCTCCATTGACTCGATGTCAGCAGGGTTAACAGCCTCCATACCATCCTGGTCGGTTGGCATACCGTCGATGATATAAAGTGGCTCAGAGTTATTAATGGTACCCACACCACGGATACGAATCATAGACTTAGAACCAGGCTGACCCGACGATGATGTTACATTCACACCGGCAGCAAGTCCCTTCAAGGCATCATCTGCACGAAGACGACTTTTGCCTTCGAGGTCCTCTGAGCTCACCTTGGCGATAGACGCGGTCACAACAGACTTTTTCTGTACACCGTAACCCACAACCACCAAGTCATCGAGAGTGGTGTTGTCTTCTTTCAGTGTCACTCTCATACCGTTGGCAGCCTTCACGTCCTGAGTGACATATCCTATATAAGATATAGTCAACACCCCCCCAGGTTGGACTTGGACGGTAAAATTACCATCGAGGTCGGTCACTGTCCCCTGCGATGAACCTTTGATCATCACCGAGGCTCCAATGATGGCTTCGCCTGCCTCGTCAACAACCTTACCCTTGATTGTGCTTTGGGCAAGAGCCGTTACTGATACAAGCATTGCCATCAGAAATAGAACTAAACTCTTTTTCATAAAGTCAATTTTTTAAATTTTAATTTTAAGTTATCTTTTATCGTTTGGTTTTCAAAATCCATTTTGTCGAACGTCGAACAATCGCATTCGTGATTTCGGTTGCAAAGATATTATTATTTTTTTGCATTTGCAATAGGATATAAACAAATAGTAGTGATAGAAAAGTTAACATGCTCTGATTATCAGCAAAATAAGTGTTGTAAACAAAGCATAAAAAGTAGTGGCTTTAAGTGTTGTTTTTACACTTATCAGCTACATTTTATGCTTTCTCCATCAATTTTGAAACAATTATGTTTTACCTAAAATATTAGCCTACTACTAAAAACTACAAGTTAGCCGATGAGATTTGCTGTGACGACCTACGAAAATTGGCGCGGCAGCTGGCAGAATGTCTTTTGGTAGCTGGCAAAATATTATTGGGCAGCTGGCGGAATACTTTTATATCCGTCACTTGTAATATAAAATTCACGTTTCCACCAGTTCCACCATTTCCACCACCCTTGCGGAAACGTGGTGGAAAAGTTGGAATCACACAATTAGGCAAGCATAATTGTATATATAATTGAATATTGTATAAAAACGTTAAAATTGGTTTGATACTTAGCACGCATAATTATCATTGCGGAAAGAACCTGCTGAGTATAAAAACATTAAGAGCTGAAAATGTGAGCTATAATTTAGTTTTCCGCAGAGTTTCCACCACTACCACCACCTTGGTGGAAATGGTGGAACTGGTGGAAACTCAAAATTCACTGTCGGTATTTTTTATGCTATGTATAATATTGTTAAACAATTATTCCGTCTTGATGCTGTCCACGGGGTTGCCCGTAGCCACCTTAAGGGTGCGGCTTATCACCGAGGCAAAGGCAATGACGAGGGTGAACGCCGCTGCGGCGGGTATGGTCCACCACGGGAAGTCGATGCGGTGAACAAAGTCCTGCAGATACCTCGTTGCTATCTTTATGCTCACGGGCAGGGCTATCACCATTGCCACTGCCGTCATCACCACAAAGCGCCGCGACAAGGTCCACACGGCATTGGCAGTGGTGGCGCCCATCACCTTGCGCAGGGCTATCTGACGCCGCTGCTGCTCACTGTAATACACCGACATGGCAAACATGCCGAGGGCGGAGATGAGGACCGACACCAGCATGAAGGTGAGGACGAGCATCATTGTGTTGCGCTTCTCCTTCAGATCGTCAGCCAGAGAGTCGTCTATGTATTTACCCTCGAAGTCGAGCGGCATTCCAGTCAGCTCCTTTGCCACCTCACTGTATGTCTTTCTTATGGCGGCGAGCGCCTTGTCGTGGTCGCCCCGCGTCTTTATGAGTGTGGTATAATAATATCCGTCGTGTGCCGGAACCATCACGGCGTTGTAGGTGTTGTCCATTTCCGTGGCAAGCGCTCCTCCGGAAATGAAGTCACTGATGACTCCGCAGCACTCATAATCGGGCTTACCGTCTTTCAGCCGCCCGAAATTCTGACTCTCTGCCGACACCTTGAAATATCGTTTTCCGCTTTCCGTAATCCACAGCTTGTTCTCAGAGGGGGCGCAATACTGCTCCAGCACCTTGATGCCAAGCATGTTCATAGCCGTAGAGTCGAGCCTCGACATCCGCAGCCATCCCATGGTCTCTTCACCGTCATGCACAGCATTGCAGCCGCATTGCAGGGGCGTTCCGCCTGTAGGAACGGCTTCCTCCACCTCGGGCAGGGCTCTCAGCCTGTCGGCAAGTATCTGCTGGCGGTCATAATCCGTGCCTATCGCAATTGTAGATGCGACTATAAGGTCTTTGGTGTTAAGTCCAAGAGGGAGTGTGGCAAGGTGGTGCATCTGCAGAGCCATGACCATGCCCACGGCTATGAGCACGGTGCTCACCACGCCCTGCGCCACGATGAACATCTTGCTGAACCACATCTTGCTCTTCATCCTGAGGCTGCCCTTGACCACATCGATGGGACTGAAACGTGACACCACCACAGCAGGCACGATGCCGCACACGAGCGAGATGAGGATGATTGCCGCCACCGTGCAGCACAGCACACCGGCAGACAGCGGTATTGAGACATCAGCATCGAGGATGTCGCAGAATGCGGGTATCATGGCATACGCCAGCAGCAGTCCAATGAGGAAACAGAATGTGGTGAACACTGCCGACTCCCTGAAATACCGTATCACGACACCCATGATGCTTTCGCCCAATAACCGCCTTGTAGCCATCTCCTTGGCACGCTTGCCTGCCTGTGCTACGGTGAGGTTGATATAGTTGAGAATAGCCGATAAGAGCAGCACGAGGACTACGATAAACATGATATCCACAAACTTCTTGTTGCCGTGACGGAACATCCACGAGTTGCCGTCGTAGAAATATAGCTTGTCGAGACGCGTCAGTGTGGAGCCCCAAAGGAATTCGCCCTCACGCTTATAGTCCTTCCAGTATTTCATATATTTGTCAAGCAGTGTTGAGGCAACCTTCCCGGAGTCGGCGCCCTTGGCGAGGCGCACAAAGGGAATTACCTCACCGAAGTTATCCATTCTCGACAGGATATTCTCCTTGTGCTTCATCGACAGCATGATGTCGCAGGGCTTGAAGAAGTCGCCGCTGCCGAAGTCCTGCATCACGCCGGTGACCGTAAACTGTTGTATGCCGCTTTGCCCCGTGTCGATATTAAGGATCTTGCCCACGGGGGGCTCGTTGCCGAAGGCTTTGGCGGCAAACGACTCACTGATGATAACCTGCTTCTCATCTGTCAGCACGCGGTCACGCGGACAGCCGCGCAGCTCATAGTCGAACATCTGGAAGAAGTTGGTATCAATGGCGTATGCGTTTGCCTTCATGTATCTGTTGCCCATCATAATGCCTCTCACACCATACACCTCGGCAAAGCGTGTCCACTGCTTTATCTCCGGTATGGAGGGGAAAAACTCCTGCGGCGTGCCCCACGTCATGCCGAGACAGTTGCCCATGCCAACGGCATAAATATCCTTTGCTGCCTTTATGTCCTTGCCCACGTTGTATTCCATGCGGGCGTATGAGGCGAGGATAATCACAAAACCGAGCGCAACCGACAGCCCGAACGCCTCAATGGCTGTATATAACTTGTTGCGGGATAAAAATTTAAAATATGATTTCATAATACCTGTCCGTCGAAAAGATTAATAATGCGGCTGGCGTATGTTGCGTCGTGCTGGGAGTGAGTAACCATCACGATGGTGGTACCTTCCTGATTAAGCTCGCTCAACAGCTGCATCACCTCCATGCCGTTCTTCGAGTCGAGGTTACCCGTAGGCTCGTCGGCAAGTATGATGCTTGGTCTGCCCACCACGGCACGGGCTATTGCCACTCGTTGCTGTTGACCGCCGGAAAGCTGGTGGGGATAGTGCTTGGCACGATGGCTCAGCTTCACTTTGCGCAGAATGTCGAGTACACGCTCGCGGCGCTCCTTTTTCTCCACACCGAGATATTTCAGCTGAAGGTCAACGTTTTCCTCCACCGTCAGCTCGTCGATGAGATTGAAACTTTGGAACACAAAGCCTATGCGCCCTTTGCGGTATGCCGTGCGCTGCCTCTCCTTCAGATCGCCCACCGGGTCGCCGCCAAGCCAGTATTTTCCCTCGGTGGGGCTGTCAAGCAGTCCGAGTATGTTGAGCAGTGTTGACTTGCCACAGCCCGACGGTCCCATCACTGCCACAAACTCGCCGTCGGCAACTTCAATGCTCACACCGTTGAGCGCCACAGTCTCCACATCCTCTGTGCGGAAGATTCTCGTAAGTTTTTCAGTCTTAATCATATCATTATCATTTTTTGTTTTTTACTTTTTCCGCTTGCAAAATTATGCCTTTCCTGCCAAACAGCCAAGAAAAACCGCTTCCCGACAGGCGGATTGTATGAAAATCATACAGTCTTGTGTATGAAAATCAAACATTTTCCCTCTTTTCCTTCGCCAATTGGCTGATTTTTCATACTTTTGCAAACAGATTATTCAAACAATATGAAATACGGAACGATACTGGTGGTGGACGACAATCCCGCCATACTTACGGCACTGAGGATATGCCTTGCCAATGTGTTTGAGCGCATACTCACCCTGCCCCATCCTGACGGAGTGCTTACGGTGCTGCAGCAGGAAAGGGTGGATGTGATATTGCTCGACATGAATTTCGCCATTGGTATGAACAGCGGGCAGGAGGGGCTTACATGGCTGCGCTCCATACACCGCCTGCATGCCGACATACCAGTGGTGCTCGCCACAGCCTTCGCCGATGTGAAATTAGCCGTGAGGGGACTTAAAAGCGGCGCTGCCGACTTCATCACCAAACCATGGGACAACGATGAGCTTATCCGCACACTGAAGGATGCCATCGACAACAACAGCAGCATTGCCACGCTCGAGAGCGTGGAGACAGCGCATGTGAGAAAGGTGGTGGACAAGTGTCACGGCAATATCTCAAAGGCTGCCGAACTGCTCGGCATAACCCGACAGACGCTGTATGCCAAATTAAAGTAGGAGGGTGTGTAAAAATGAAAATATCAATATATATAATAGGTGCCACTATCATCATCGCGGCAATCATCTGTCTCGCCTACCGCCACCAGTGCCGGCTGCGCGATGTGGCTTTTCTGATGAGGGAGGCTGTTCGCAACGGCGACTTCACATTCCGCCTGCCGGGCAAAAGGATGCTGTTCGGAGAAAAGGCACTGCTGAAAGCTCTCAACGACATGGAAAACGACATAGGACGGCTGACTGCACGCAGCGAGGTGGAGTCGTGGGAGAAGCTCACACGTGTGCTTACCCACGAAATCAACAATGCCACCACGCCCATACTCAGCATCTGCCAGGCTTATCTTGCCAATCCCTCCATAAGGTCCACTCCCTACCGTGAGGGAATAGAGGCTATACACGACACCACCATGGCACTTGCCGCCTTTGTGGACAGCTACCGCAAAATGACCCAGATACAAAAGCCCGAGCCCACGGACGTGCCCCTGCACGACTTCATCGCGGGCATCGCCTGCATGTATCCGTCATTGACATGGCACATCGACATCCCCCACTCCACCATCCTTTGCATGGACGCAAACTTGCTCCGCCAGGCATTAATCAACATAGTGAAGAATGCCATCGAGGCTGGGGCAAAGAACATCGGCGCGACGTGGAGCCGCAACCTGTACATGAGCAACGACGGGGCGCCGATTGCTCCCGAAAGCATCCGCGACCTGTTCGTGCCGTTCTACACCACAAAGCATCACGGCTCGGGCATAGGGCTTCCACTGTCACGCCAGATTCTGATGATGCAGGGCTATGAGCTCTCCCTTGCCGCCATGCCGCAGAGAGGCTATAGTGTCACATTTGCCATAACACCTATGTAATAAATATTAATGTAACAAACCGCAATAAAAATAAAGATTGTTTCCCAAATTCCAGGCACAATCTTTAATTTTATGGTCAAACTGCCGAACAAAATACAGTCAAACTGCCGAACAAAATATGGTCAAACTGCCGAACGAAATATAGTCAAACTGCCGAACGAAAATGTTAAACTACTTAAAATCTTATACTTATATGTGCTGATTTTGAAAAAAAACTTATACCTTTGCAGTCAAGAAAAATTACGATTTGAGTATGGAGCATAACTATAAACCACGGATAGCTGACCGATTGTTGGCGCGAAAACTGGAAGGTAAGGGAGCCGTGCTGTTGGAAGGTGCAAAATGGTGCGGGAAAACCACCACTGCGGAACAGATGGCAAAAAGCGTGCTGTATATGTCACAGCCAGGCAAAACAGCTCAAAACATACAGCTGGCAACTATCAATCCTGAAATTTTATTGAAAGGTGAGAAGCCTCGCTTGATAGATGAATGGCAGGTGGCTCCGATGTTGTGGGACAGTATCCGTTTTGAAGCAGATCACAGCCACAGTCTTGGACAGTTTATTTTAACAGGGTCAAGCGTGCCTGCCGATATGAGCCAGGTGATACACAGCGGAACAGGACGTTTCGGCTGGCTGAAGATGCGCCCTATGTCGTTATGGGAGTCGGGGGAGTCTTCCGGCGAGGTGTCGCTGAAATCGCTTTTTGAGGGGAATACTGACATTGCAGGTATTTCCAAGATTGACTTTGAGCGTATAGCATTTGCCGCATGCCGTGGAGGATGGCCTTTGTCTGTGGGGATGAGAGACGAGATAGCTCTTGATCAGGCTTTCGACTATGTTGCCGCCGTTGAGCAGCGGGATGTTCAGATGGCAGACGGGGTGTCGCGTGACCCGTCGCTCGTGCACAGGCTTTTGCGGTCGTATGCCCGTCATCAGGGAGCACAGGCTAATCTTGCCACCATCAGTGCCGACCTCAAGACAAATGAGAAAACGCTGAGCAATGAGGATACGCTTGCCTCCTATGTCAGAGCATTGAAACGTATTTTTGTGGTGGAGGACATGGAAGCGTGGAATCCGAATCTACGCTCTAAAGGAGCAATACGCACTTCCGACACAAGGTATTTCACCGACCCGTCTATTGCCACTGCCGCTTTGGGACTTGGTCCTTCTGATTTAATCTCCGATCTGGAAACCTTCGGACTTGTGTTTGAAACGCTTTGTGTGCGTGACCTTCGTGTTTTTGCCGAGGCTTTGCAGGGAAATGTCTATCATTTCCGCGACCGCTACGGGTTGGAGTGCGATGCAGTTATACATTTACGCAATGGCAATTACGGACTTGTGGAGATAAAGTTGGGTGGCGACAAGCTTATAGAAGAAGGAGTGAAAACGCTCACCACACTTGCCGCCAAGATTGATACGACGAAGATGAAACAGCCGTCGTTTCTTATGGTGCTTACAGCCAGTGGACCATACGCCTATCGCCGCTCAGACGGGGTGCTCGTTGTACCTGTTGGCTGTCTAAAGGATTAAGGATTATTTTATAAACAAAGCTGATGCGTAACCATATTTATAACATACTGCTTTTTGTTGCCCTTTTTGCTTTTCCGCAATGGATATCGGGTAGTGTCTGGGACTTCTCGCCGGACAGCCTTGTGTTCAAGAGAGTGGACACAGGCGGTGGTCCTGCCAACAGTCACATTGTGCATATTCTTCAGGCTAAGGACGGAAGAATGGTTGTCACGTCGAATGGGTTTGTGGATATTTACGACGGGGCACGTTTCCGTCATCTGGCTGTTGCCGACAGTGTGGAGAGCGCGCTACCGGGATGCGACATGCCTTACACAGTGTATGCCGACAACCATGATAGGGTGTGGTTTAAGCAATGGGGAAAATACAAATGCCTGAACCTTAGGACTGAGCGTTTCATCACGAATATTGACAGCATATACTCTCATCATGGCATCAACGGACAGGTGCTCGATGTGCTGTGTGATGATAACAGTGAGATGTGGGTGCGCACAGGTGATGCGCTGGTAAATCTTGATAATCCGAAACGGCTGATAGCGTTGTCGGACACCTTGAACGCAGTACACGACCTGCATATCGTTGGCAACAGGCTCTATCTGTTTTTCAACACTTGCAAGATACAGTGTTATGACCTCAAGACGTTGAAACTGCAATACACCTGTACACCGATGAGCGGTGATGAAGGTAAAGGATACAGTGGTCAGACGAGCATTGTGGTGCCCGATGGCAACAGAATTTATATGTTCAAGAGCGGCAGCAAGGGAGGAGTGTGCTACAGATTTGACATCAGCAACCGCAGTTTCAAGGAGATAATGCGCCGCGACAATGGCTTTCATGGCGTGTCGCTCCTGCCAGGCAAAAGGATATTCATTGCGAGCCGCGACTGTGTTTGGAGTCTTTCTCTTGCCGATGAGAGCATTATACGTTATGAGCAGTTCAATCTGCAGGGCGAACTGTTCGGATTCAGACATTTCAACTGGATTTACGTTGACCGTCAGGACGGTGTGTGGCTTTGCAGTTACAACGATGGCATTTTCTATGCCCACGCGGCCAACCAACAGACCTACGATGCCGATGGTGTTGCCAGACACACCGTTCCCGCAATATCGCCGCTTAATGTCATGCTGGTG
>Ga0129317_1000120_pt1 | contig 99687 bp, 81 predicted proteins | sample Cm1ome_FD_94430 | JGI IMG/M metagenome (GOLD analysis project Ga0129317, IMG submission 94430) | Eastern black-and-white colobus group fecal microbial communities from Wisconsin, USA - Cm1105 metagenome | ecosystem: Host-associated > Mammals > Digestive system > Large intestine > Fecal | place...
AGGTTACTTGGAAGTCAAGCAATAAGAATGTTGCAACAGTATCAGCAGCAGGTGTTATCACAGCTAAGGCTGAGGGTAAGGCTACAATCACTGCAACTTCAAAGTCAAACAAGAAGGTAAAGAAGACTGTAAAGGTTACAGTAAAGCCTTTTGAGCAGCACTATGTAAATGCTGAGACAGTATATAATGTACTTGGAAGCGAAGTTGTTCTTGATGTAAGACCAGCAGAGAAGTATGCTGCAGGACACGTTCCTGGAGCAGTTGCAGCAAGCGTAAAGGATGGAGACGTAGAGGCTACATTCAACGCAGTAGTTGAGAAGTATGGCAAGAACACAAAGTACTACCTCGTATGTAATTCAGGAAACACTCTAGCTGACATGGCTACTACTGAGCTACAGAAGAGAGGTGTAGCAACAAGCAAGATCTTCACTCTTGGTGGAGACGACGCAAAGAAGTCACCAGAAGGTGGATGGGTTGCATGGACAAAGCACTACCCAGACTTCGTAGTTGCTCCTGGCAAGACAGCTAAGGGCTTTGAGTTCAACCACATCATCACTAAGGAAGTTCTCAAGAAGGAGCTTGCAAAGGGTGAGGCTTCAAAGGTTACAGTTGTCGATGTAAGAGATGCAGAAGCATATGCAAATGGCCATATCCCAGGAGCAGTTTCAGCACCACTTAAGGACGAAAAGGGTGATCTTGATGACAACGCAGCAAAGGCAGTTATCAGTAAGGCAGTAAAGGCAAACCCTAACAAGCTTTACGCAGTATGCTGCTACACAGGAAACAAGTATGCAAACAGAGCTAAGGAAGTAATGACTCTTCTCGGAATGGATGAGAACAAGCACCTTTGCATCGACGGTGGATACGCAAAGTGGGCTGAGACAGAGGATGTCCAGATTTCTTACAATTATGTAAATGCTAAGCAGGTTTACGATGCAGTTGGAACTAAGACTGTAATTCTTGACGTAAGAGCTGATGAGAAGTTTGCTGCAGGACATATTCCAGGATCAGTAGCTGCAAGCGTTCTTGATGGCGATGTAAAGGCTAACTACGATGCCGTTGTTGCTAAGTATGGCAAGGATGCAACTTACTACCTCATATGTAACTCAGGCAATAAGCTTGCTGAGAAGGCTACTAAGGAGCTTAAGGACAGAAAGGTAAGCTACAAGAACATCTTTACTCTTGGTGGGGATGATGCAAAGAAGTCACCAGAAGGCGGCTGGGTTGCATGGTCAAAGAACTATCCTGATTTTGTAGTTACATCAGGAGAGACATCAGGAAAGTTCTTCTTCCAGAACAACATCTCTGTTGAGAACCTAAAGAAGGATGTTAACGGTGGTAAGAAGCTTGTAGTATTCGACCTAAGAGATGCTAAGTCATATGAGGCTGGTCATATCCCAGGAGCAATCTCAACAGCACTTAAGGGTGAGGATGGAAATATGGTTTCTGTAGACGCAGCAAAGGAAACTCTTAAGAAGGCTGTAGATGCAAACCCTGATAAGGTTTACGCTGTATGCTGCTTCACAGGAAACAAGTTCGCTAACTTCGCTAGAAACACTCTTGTTAAGGAGCTTGGCGTTGATGAGAGCAGAGTAATCTGCATCACAGGCGGATACGCAGCATGGTCTGCTGCTAAGTAGTAGCTATACTAAATAAGATCTAATGACAGATGGGGATTTTCCTCATCTGTTTTTTTGCGCGGGATTTCTGGCGGTGCGTGGTGGCACGGGGAGATGCGTGATAGTGCTTTGTGAAGTCATTGTGAATTCGTATCGACAGGGGCAGTTAGGCTTGGACAGTGGTTGGTGACTATAGTAGAATATAAGGTAACGTGGGGAATTGTTTTTTGCAGGAGATAGAAGGAGCATTAAGATTTCTCAGGAAAGGTAACGACACAATGAAGAAGCTTTTTAACAATCCGTATACGAAGGGTGGCCTGCTAGTTGTTATATGTGGGGCAATCCTTATACTGTTCAATAACTGGGTGGATAAGGCGACGATTTCCATTGGATTCTCGACGCTTAACGACGTACTGACACCGGTATATATCGGCATCATACTGGCGTTTCTTATGTGCCCTATTTATAATGCTACAGTTGGTGGGGCGTATAGGTATCTGTGCAGACTTGATGAGAAGCCTGCGCCTACTTACAATTCATTCCATACGTTTAGAGCAGAGCAGCTTGCGGGACTTCCTTCTGCGACCAAGAACAGGAAGAATCTCGGAATGGCGAGATTAATTGCTTCAACATTCTGCCTGATCCTGGTTCTGGGTATAGTTGCGCTTCTGACGTATTTCGTTGCGCCGCAGCTTATTGAGACCTCCAAGGAGCTTCTTAATACGGGCCCTGATAAGCTTGATGCGATAACACAGTGGATTACCAAGAAGCTGAGCAGATATCCGTCAGCAGCTGCTAAGGCTGAGGAGATTACAAATATTGGATATACTGAGGCAATGAATTGGCTGAAGACACAGCTTACATCTGAGAAGGCACAGGATTTTGCTGCGGTTGTTTCAACAGGACTTTTCTCAGTAATCGGATTTGTTGTTGATGCCTTCATCGGTGTTCTGATAATGGTATATCTCCTTAACTATAAGGAGAAGCTTTTTGCAATCTGCAGGAAGATTTCTGCGGCTGTATTCAAAGAGAGAACTGCTCAGAACATTAAGGAGTTTGTAGATATTATTGATACAACCTTTGTCGACTTTATCGTTGGACGAATCATAGACTCCGCGATCATCGGAGTGCTCACATTTGTGTGTATGACAGTTTTTGGCATGTCTTTTGCCCCAATGATTTCGGTAATCGTCGGAGTAACGAATGTAATTCCGTTCTTCGGACCGTTCATCGGAGCTATTCCATCAATTCTGATCCTGCTTATTGAGCAGCCAGGTGATGCGATATGGTTTGCTTTTCTTATTCTGCTGATTCAGCAGCTCGACGGTAACGTGATCGGACCTAAGATTGTTGGAACTGCAATTGGAATCGAGAGCTTCTGGGTGCTTATTGCGGTACTTGTTGGTGGAGGATTGTTCGGTTTTGTGGGAATGGTTCTTGGTGTGCCGGTTTTCGCCGTAATTTATAAGTATGCGAATAAGGTCACACGCAAGAAGCTTTCTGTGAAGAACAAGGATGTTAAGACGACAGATTATATGTCTCTCGACGAATTCGGTATAGATATAAGCGAGGTTGACATGAGACGTAAGGCAGGTCAGGGTGGCTTCTTCCGTAAGAAGAGACATCACGGTAACAACCCTACTGACAGTCTTGAGGAAACAATTGACGAGAGTCAGTTAATTGATACAACAGATAAGGATGGTAACAATGCAGATAAGTAAGAATGTTAACAATATAGAGTGGGTCATCGAAGAGGTTTCTAAGATTGTACCAAGAGACAGAGTTCTGAGATTTGAGCCTCTGAAGGCTTACACAACCTTCAAGGTTGGCGGACCGGCAACGGCACTTGTTAAGGTCAACACCGAGAGGGAGCTTTCAAGAGTTCTCAGACTTCTCATTGATACAAGAACCAAGCACATACTTATTGGAAATGGATCTAATCTTCTTGTGAGCGATGCGGGGTATAAGGGAATCGTGCTTAAGCTTGAGGGCGATTTTGATGCGATCGAAAGAGATGGAGATACAATTACAGTTGGATGCGCGAAGCTTCTTTCGGCAACAAGTGCTTTTGCAACAGCAGAAAGTCTTACCGGCTTTGAGTTCGCAAGCGGTATTCCGGGAACTGTCGGCGGCGCAGTGTATATGAACGCTGGTGCATACGGCGGAGAGATGAAGGATGTCGTTACAGAGGTTAGAGTTATGTCACCTGATGGATATCAGGTTCTTGATATGCCTGCAGATGAGATGGAATTTTCATATAGACACAGCATTCTCGAGGAGAACGGATGGGTTGCACTTTCGGTTAAGATCAAGCTTGAGCCCGGCAATCAGGAAGAGATTAAGGCAAGAGTGCTAGAGCTTGCCGGCAAGAGAAATGAGAAGCAACCGATTAATTTCCCAAGTGCAGGAAGCACATTTAAGAGACCTGTCGGAGGTTTTGCTGCAGCACTTATCGACGAAGCGGGACTTAAGGGTGCACATGTGGGCGATGCGGAGGTTTCGACAAAGCACGCCGGTTTTGTCATTAACAAGGGTGAAGCAACGTGCGAGGATATCCTCAAGCTTATGAGAATGGTTGTAGAGAAGGTGTACGAGAACTCCGGAATCAGACTTGAACCGGAGGTTAGAATTATAGGAGAGGAACTTTAATGAACAGTCTGAATGAACTTCGAAAGCAGTACAGAATGGTGTTTGATTATCACACTCACACCGTGTATTCGAAGGTTGGACCTTATTATCATGGTAAGGGAACAATTATGGAGAATGTTTCTGCTGCGAATATGCTTGGACTTTCGGAGATTGCGATTACTGATCACGGACCATCGGATCTTTACGGACTCAGAATCCGCAGAGTGCCAGAGGCCAGAGCTGACATTGAAGAAGCGAGAGCAAAGTTTCCGGAGATGAAGATCCTTCTTGGACTTGAGGCTGATCTTAAGGATACGGAGTCGGGACTTGACATTACGAAGGAAGAAACCGGACTTTTTGACATCGTAAACTGCGGATATCACGTGAGTGTTCCGGGATGCAAGTCGGCTCAGAGCATCATTTCAACTAAGATCGGGGCTCCAGCGGGAAGCATGACGAAGCTTAGAGATTACAACACTGAGCTTGCGCTAAGAGCGCTTTATGGAAATAAGATAACTGTCCTTACACACCCTGGCGATAAGGGGCCTTTTGACATGGACAGACTGTGCAAGGCATGTGAGGAGACAGGTACATACATGGAGATAAGCTCAAGGCACACTCATATGACAATTGAGGAGCTTGAGATTTCGAAGAAATATGACGTACGCTATGTGATTTCAAGTGATGCGCACAAGCCATCACAGGTCGGACTTTATGAAGTCGGTCTGCTTAGGGCGCTCAAGGCGGGAATCCCGGTCGAGCGTATTGTAAATATTGAGAAGAGATAGGTCGAGAAGAGGTGAGTTAAGATGAAAGCTGTAATCATAACAGGAATTTCCGGTGCGGGAAGATCAAGAACAGTCGACTGGTTCGAGGATCAGGGCTACTATTGTGTGGATAACATCCCGCCTGCACTTATGAAAGCCTTTATCGAGCTTGGTAATAACAGTGCAGAGCCACTTGAGAAGGTAGCTTTTGCAACTGACATCCGAAGCAAGAGTTTCTTCTCAGATCTCGAGAATGCGATTGAAGATATCAGAAAGATGCCTAATGTTGAGCTTTCAATCGTTTTCATCGAGGCAGCAACTAAGACAATAGTTAAGAGATACTCTGAGACAAGAAGAAACCATCCGCTGACAGGAGGTGCAGCAACTGCAGAGGTAGTTGAGCATGAGAAGGAAATGATGAGACCTATCCGAAATGCGGCAGATGCAATCTTCGATACAACAGGACTTAAGGTTTCAGGACTTTACGAAGAACTCAACAAGAAATTCCTCGGCGGAGTTACGGAGAATACGTTCACGCTGAACATCAGCTCTTTTGGCTTTAAGTACGGTACACCAGCGGAGGCCGATATGGTCATCGACGTGAGATGTCTGCCTAATCCATATTATGTACCGAGCCTCAAGAGACCTACCGGAAACAACAAGAAGGTTAGGGAGTATGTGTTCAGATCAGGTCTGGCTCAGGAATACCTTGATAGCCTGGTTCACTCCATTGAGATTGCAATCCCTGGCTTCATTAAGGAAGGCAAATATCATCTGAATATCGCATTCGGATGTACAGGCGGCCACCACAGAAGCGTTGCGATGGCTAATGCCGCATCCGAGGTGTTCAAGGAGAAGGGCATGAGAGTTACAACAGTTCATCGTGATATGGATCTGATGGCGAAGGGAAGATAGAAGATGTCATTTGCACAAGAGGTTAAGGCGGAGCTCGCAAGAGTTGCCCCGTCCAAAAAATGCTGCATGCTGGCGGAGATTTCCGGCTTCCTGAGAGTTGCCGGTTCGCTGAAGCTTGCGGGCGGCGGAAAGTTTTCGATCGTGGTCTCGACGGAGAACGCTGCGATTGCGAGACACTATAAGAAGCTGATTAAGGAATATTTTGACAGCACGGCCAATCTTGGAATCGGTGAGTCGACTCAGGTCGGACAGACTAGGGGCTACAGATATTATCTGACAATAGGCCCGGAGGAGAAGAGCTCACAGATTCTTAGAGAGACTGGAATGATGCTGATCAGGGAGGGAAATGACTACTTCTCTGATGGAATATATAACCAGATTGTAAGGACAAAGTGCTGTAAGAAGGCGTATGTCAGAGGACTTTTTCTTGGGTGCGGAACTATGTCAGATCCGAGAATGAGTTATCATCTTGAGTTCGTTGTCGAGAGTAAGAAGCTCGCGTCCGATGTGAAGAAGCTGATTGGATCATTTGTGGATCTGTCTGCGAACTACACTCAGAGGAAGAATGAATACGTCGTATATATGAAGAAAGCAGCTTATATTACGGATCTTCTGAATATCATCGGAGCCGAGGAAGCCGTAAAGGAATTTGAAACTATAAGAATCGGTAAGGAAGTCAAGGGCGAGACGCAGAGAATTCTTAACTGCGACAATGCCAATGTGGACAGAGCTCTGACTGCTGCCGAGAATCAGACATCGTGGATTAACAAGCTTCAGGAGAACGGCAAGTTTGAGTCACTGCCACTTCCGCTAAGGGAGGTTGCGGAGCTTAGGCTCGAGTATCCGGCGGCATCTCTTACAGAGATTGGAGAACTGCTGAACCCACCCATCAAGAAGCCGGGAGTTAACAAGCGATTTGCGAAAATTAAAGAAATAGCGGAGAAGATATAATGCTAAGCAAGGGAGATATTATTGAAACACTGATTGAGGATATTTCTGGCGACGGTGCCGGAATCGGAAAGGTTGATGGGATGGCCGTATTCATCGATGGCTGCCTGCCGGGAGACACCGTGCGTGCGGAAATTACCAAGGCGAAGAAGAACTATGCTTTTGGCAGTGCGGTAGAGATTGTGAAGCGTTCGGCGGATCGAATCAAGCCTCTATGCCCATACTACGAGAAGTGTGGCGGATGCACTTACCAGGAGTATGATTACGATGCGCAGCTTGCGCTGAAGCAGAAGCAGGTGGAGGATAAGCTTACTAGAATTGGTGGACTTGAGAATCCGGTGATTCGTGAGATTATCGGTCAGAAATATACAGATGACGCGGGGATTGAGTACGTTCCGTTCAAGTACAGAAACAAGGGAGAGTATCCTGTGTGGAATAATCTCGTTGGATTCTATGAGAAGAAGTCGCACAAGATTGTCGATGTTGAGACGTGTCTTCTGCAGTCGGATGCAGCCGATGCCGTTTCCTATGCGGTTAGGGAGAATAACAAGGGCGAGATTAAGAATGTCGTTGTGAAGACTGCTTTCGGAACCGGCGAGGTTATGGTCGTTCTCTCGTGCAAAAGTGAGCCTAAGAATCTCGAGGCCATCGTGCACGCGATCGATGAGGCTGTGGCTGATGCTGATTATGCGCTTACAAGTGTTTACACAAGGATTAACGACAAGTACAAGTGCATCGCAGGCTCAAGAACAATTACTGACGAGGTTGAGATTGACGGAAGAAATCTGAAGTTCGAGATCAGCGCTCCTTCATTCTATCAGGTGAATACTGAGCAGATGAAGAAGCTATATGAGAAGGCGATTGAGTATGCGGATCTCAGCGGTGAGGAGACTGTGCTTGACCTGTACTGCGGAATCGGAACTATAGGACTTTCGATGGTAGGACGCGCAAAGGAGATTGTTGGAATCGAAATAGTAAAGGAAGCAGTTCTTGATGCCAACAGAAACTCTGTGATCAACGGTGTTATTAATTCAAGATATATCTGTGGCAAGGCTGAAGAGGTAATCGAGAAGGTTGCAGCACCTGACTATGAGCCTAAGGAAAACAGCGCTGAGGCAAGTCTTAAGGCTGCACTTGCGGCTGATTCAGTGGTAGCTGTACTTGATCCTCCAAGAGCGGGCTGTGACGAGGTTCTGCTTCGCACACTTGCTGATGCGGGAGTAGGCAGAATCGTATATATTTCATGCGACCCTGGAACTCTTGCAAGAGATATCAAGCTTCTGACAACAGAGCTTGGATATGAGTTTGTAGAGGCTACACCTGTGGATATGTTCGGATGGACAAATCACGTCGAGACTGTCTGTGTGCTTAAGCGTGCATAGGCTGGATATAGATGTGTAGAGATGTAGATATAGCGATGTATAGAAAGAGGTGGACGATATGAGCGAGAAACTATACAAAGAGAAAAGATTTGCCAACTATCGTGAGATAGTTAACTATGCGGCAGACACATACAAGGATAAGGCTGCATTTCAGATAAGAGACAAGGCACAGGGCGGATACCGATTCATCAGCTATGAAGAGGTTCGCGACTATTACTATGCACTTTGCGCAGCTTTTATCGAGAAAGGATACAAGGGAAAGAGAATTGCTATCATGGGCAAAAACAGCTGTGAGTGGTCGCTTTGCTATCTTGCCGCTTCGACTGTAGGTTGTGTCGTTCCTATCGATAAGGAAGTAAGTGCAGAGGATGCATCAGAGTTCATGAAGTCTGCAGAGTGCGTTGCAATGATTTCTGATAAGAAGCTTTCTGCTGCAGTTTCAGCAGTTGGATACAAGGCTGACTATTATGATTTCTCATTTGTATGGGATCGCGTGCTTAATGTCAGCGACTCAAGAAAAGAAGAAATCGATGCAATTGAGCTTCCTAAGGACAAGTGCCAGATTCTCATCTTCACTTCAGGAACAACAGGAAACTCTAAAGGCGTATGTCTGTCACAGCATGCGGTATGCTCAAATATTTACTCAACAGTGCAGGCAGTAAAGATTACACCTAAGGACAGAACACTTTCGCTTCTGCCACTGCACCACACTTATGAGTGCACACTTGACTTTCTTCTCACATTTTCAAAAGGTTGTCTGATTACTTACTGTGATGGTCTGACTAAGGTTAAGAAGAATCTTGTAGAGTACAAGCCTACAATTCTTGTAGTAGTACCTGCAGTTCTTAAGATGCTGTCTAAGCAGATAAAGAAGGGTGTAGCTGCAAGCTGCCCTAAGAAATATGCTAAGCTGTTCGAGGAGCACACTCTCGGATATGCAATGGCTCACACAATGTTCCCAATCAGATGGGCAATCAAGAAGAGCGTAAGAGAGCAGCTCGGTGGCGAGATGAGACTTTTCATTGTAGGTGCTGCAGCAGTTGAGCCATACCTCATCGAGGACTTTGATGCTCTCGGAATTGAGACTCTTCAAGGCTACGGACTTACAGAGTGCGCACCACTTGTAGCCGGCAACTGCGACTTCTACATGAATGTAAACTCTGCTGGTAAGGTAATGCCTGGTAATGAGATGAAGATTGACAATCCTAATGCAGAGGGCGTTGGTGAGATTCTCACTCGTGGTGATAACCTGATGCTTGGATACTTCAACAATCCTGAAGCAACAGAAGCAGTATTCAAGGATGGATGGTTCAGAACTGGTGACCTCGGTTACATCGACAAGGACGGCTGGCTCTACATCAGAGGCAGATCCAAGAACGTTATCGTTACACCTAACGGCAAGAATATCTATCCAGAAGAGCTAGAAGAAAGACTAGGCAATTGCCCAGAGATTTCTGAAGTAATCGTAGTTGCAGGAGAGGACAAGAACGGCGAGACTTCAGTAAAGGCTAAGATTGTAGCTAACCTAGAAGAGCTCAAGGCAAAGTTTGCTGATCTTGACATCAACGATCCAGAAGCAGTCAAGGCCAAAATCAAAGCCGTTGTTGACGACATCAATGACAAGATCCCTGCCTACAAGAAGATAAGAATTGTTGAGGTAGTTAAGGAACTGGAGAAAACTACTACTGCGAAGATTAAGAGATATGGCAAGAACGTAGAATAGGCTTGTTCTTTTCACCCGCAGCTTCGTCAGCTGAAGTCTTCCGGTGCTCATGTACGAAAGGTACGCTCCGCTCCTCAGGCTTCATCTTCCTCGCTGCGAGCGAAAATAACTGCGGCGCCTACGAGATAATTGAATAAAACAAGATAAGGAGTTAGGAGGCTCGGTCAAAATTGGTGACCGAGCCTAACCAAACTCCTTTTTGTATGAAGAAAACCCCGCGTTTGACGCGGGGGGATCCGTGATTCAATCTCATGTATTGTGCCAAGCTGCTATCGACCATTGCAGGTTTATTTAGCATGTAGTATTGCGGCAAATAGTATTCTGCATATCAGATATTGGCAGACGATTTTAGAATTATTGCAGAACGTCTGCTGAAGTGCAGACACTTTGTACTTTTGATTAAGGTCGTCTGCCGAAAAGCAGACGTTACAATAATAGTAAGATTTTCATCTGCCGCTGCAATTGTCTTACGTGAGTGCAATTTGCAGATGAAGTGATGAAGTTAATTAAAACGTCTGCAAATTATAGTGGTTTTTACAGACGTTTTAATATATTAAGCCTGTTCGTCTGCCGTTACCGGACTTCAGTTTGCAGGTCCTCGGCAGACGTGGTTAATAGAATTGCCCAAACATCTGTATTTCAGCAGACGTCTGACTCATAAATACCATAACGTCTGCTGTTCGGCAAACGAATACAATGTTTCTTGCAAATGTCTGCCGGCAAGGAGGGTGCAGTAAAGGAGTCTCCAAGTGTTTGCCAAGTGTCTGCCGTTGCTTGGCTGTTGCATAGGCCTGCAGAAATATGCAATAAGAAAACCTGCACCAGCGCTTGGCTTTGTGGTGCAGGTCATTAAGAGATTTTAAATCCGTAAGGTTACGAGGTTGGATTTAAAATCGACTTATTAAAAGTTACTGCTTCGAGCGAATGTAGTGAGTGACTATAGTGACTCCTTTCGCTTTAGGAGGATTGCGGCCAGTGCAGCAATGATCATAAGCACTGGCGCAATGTACTGAATGCTTCCTATTGATGAGCCGGCTATATCAGACATTACATGGCCGGCTCCTGATTCCTTCACAAGTCCGAAGATTGCCGAAGCGATAGACAGAACGCCTGCGATGAGAGCAAATTTCTTTCGGGCAGTGAGAAGTCCGAATGCAGCGAGTGCTCCAAGAAGTGCAGACGCAATCAGAACTGCGTATCCAATTCCACGGGCTGTAAGCTCATCTGTTACAGTGGCTCTTGTATCATCGAGGAATGAGCGGGCTGCAGCGATTGCCTTTGCGGCTTCGTTGTAATCAATATCGGTTTTGTTCTTCATATAGTTGAAGTCAGCGCCGAGTCTTTTTGTGATTGAATCGACTCCTTCGTATGACTCTGTTGCGATAAGTGTCTCTGTGCCTTCGATTGCCTGAGCGCGTCCGTCCTCGAACTGCTTAAGCTGCTTCTCTGCAGCCGCGAGTTTAGCCTTACCCTCGGCAAGCTCCTTTTGGCCGGCATCGAGCTTTGCCTGTCCTTCTGCAAGCTCAGTTCTGCCGTTTGCGAGCTGCACTTTGGCGCTTGCAAGTCGCTGCTTTCCGTTTACATATGTGTTGTATCCAGTGTATGCCTTGTTGATTTCTTTAGTTGATTTGCCGGCTGCTGATGCGACCATAGATTCAGCAGATGACTTTGAAAGGCCGTTATAAAGAGCGGCAACATTTGAGTAAACTGTCTGAACAGATGCTGCATCGGTGCCGGATTTTGCGGCTACTGCAGCGTATGCCTCGGAATGTGAATATCCGCTCATCAGCTTCACAACTCCGCCGTAGGCTGCCATGATAACGTTTGCTGGTACGCCTGATTGCATTGAAACGGCCTCGATAGCTTTGGCTTGTGGGAGTCCCTGGCTCATTGCCTGCATCACGCCCTTATAAATCATACCTACCGTCTTCGCGTCAGATCCTGCTGTTGTTGCGACGGTTGCGATGGCTTTCTGCTCGCCGTATCCTCTAACGAGCTCGTTAACTCCGCTGAAAATTGCCTGAGCCTGAGCCGCATTTACCCTGCCGCCTGATGATGACGCAACGATTGATGCTGATGCGCCTAAGTTTCCTCTTGCGGCCAAAAGCCTGTCAACGTTATCATGTGCTGCCTTAAGTACGGGTACTCCGCTTCCGCCGTAATTTTTTTCTGCTGTGCGAATTGTTTTGAGTCCGTTCGAATATTCTGCTTCTCCATCAGAAAGACGTTTCTTGCCTGCAGCAAGATCATTCTGACCTTTCTCGTACTCAGCAAGTCCTGTAGCGTAATCAGCTTTGCCCTTCTTATACTCCTTAAGACCTTTCTGATAAGCGGATTCTTTGGACTTTAGTGTTTTGAGTCCATCTTCAAGGGTGTTGATTGCCTGCTCTGCATCGCCCTGTGATTCCCAGTAGCTCTTGGCATCAAGCACATCGTTCATTCCCTGAACTGACGTAACCATGCTAAAAGCACAGAAACAGATTAGTGCTATGCTGGTTATGGTTGAAATCTTTTTCATATTTAATCTCCTGTTATTATAAAATTCATTAGTTCTTAATTTCGCGAAAGATGTTGTTATGACAACAAAATACATAACGAAGTTATTTATAACATAGAGAAGTTGTCGTGTCAACAAAATCTTAACAAGAGATTCACTTGAAATAGAGCTGATTTTATGGGATAGTAGTATTCGAATTGGAGGAGTATAAGACAATGAGTGATTATATAGTAAGAGGAATCGCGGCAAACGGAACAGTCCGTGCTTTTGCAGCAAGAACAACGGAGACTGTGGCCGAAGCGAGAGAGAGACATTTCACTTACCCTGTTGTAACAGCGGCACTTGGAAGACTTTTGACAGCAGGCGCAATGATGGGCTCAATGATGAAGGGCGACAAGGATCTCATTACGCTTACAGTTAAGGGCGACGGTCCTATCGGAAATATGACAGTAACAGCAGACAGTCACGGAAACGTTAAGGGCTTCCCTGGCAATCCATCTGTTGATATTCCGCTGAAGTATGCCGGCAAGCTCGATGTAGGTGCGGCAGTTGGAAACGGAACTCTGAACATCGTAATGGATCTTGGACTTACTGATCCGTACAACGGAACTGTTGAGCTTCAGACTGGTGAGATTGGTGACGACCTTGCGTACTACTTTACAGTTTCAGAGCAGACTCCGTCAGCTGTAGGACTTGGCGTTATGGTAGACACTGACTCAAGCGTTAAGCATGCGGGTGGATTTATCATTCAGATTATGCCTGATGTTGAAGAGGAAACAATCGCAGCTCTTGAGAAGAAGATTTCAGAGACAAGCCCTGTTACAACCCTTATGGAAGAGGGCATGACACCAGAGATGATTCTTGAGCACATTCTTGGTGATCTTGACCTTGAGATTACAGAGAAGGAAGATGTCAGATTCCACTGCAACTGCAGCAAGGAGAGAGTAAGCGAGGCACTTGCAACAATCAGCAAGGCAGACCTTCAGGAAATGATTGACGAGGGTGAAGATATCGAAGTAAAGTGCTTCTTCTGTAATACTGCGTATAAGTTTACAGTTGATGAGCTGAAAGAATATTTGTAGAGACAAATTGGCGTGACTTCGCTGCGGACGGTTCTCGTCGCAGGGAAGTCATACTTTTTTGACAGAAAGCACGCTACAATATATAATCTTGGACGGCAGGTATTCGCGCGCGAAACTTGACCTTGAGTACGAAGGAGAATTTAATATGAAGAAGCTTTCTAAGCAAGAGAAGCATGACCAGTGCGTTCGGGAGATAAAAGGCACCCTTGTTGTCGTATTTTTATGTGCGATTTGGCATATAGGGACAGCCTTTGCGTTAAACGGCACTGGTCTTTATTTTATGGGAATGCCGGCGTGGTTTAGTGTGTCGGTATTCGGTACAGTGCTGATTGCACTGATAGGAGTGCGCTTCCTCCTGAAACACGTTTTCATTGATTTCGAGTATGACGATGAAATGGAGGTGGATCTCGATGAGTAAGAATCAGTTTATCATCCTGGCGATTTTTGTCGTATACCTGCTTATTAATGCGGCGGTTGGAATAATATTCAGTAAGAGACAAGAGAAAGCAAACTCGCTTTCCGAAGAGAAGAAATACTTTATTGGCGGCAGAAGCATGACTGGTCTTATGCTTGCTATGACTACTATGGCAACCTACACATCTGTAAGCTCATTCGTTTCTGGGCCGGGTGCGGCAGGTATGACTTATGGCTATGCACAGGCGTGGATTGCGGCTGTGCAGGTTCCGGTAACATTCCTTGTTCTCGGAGTTTTAGGCAACAAGCTCGCGATTGTTTCGAGAAGAACCGGCGCCGTGACCGTTGTTGGTTATCTCAAGGCTAGGTACAAAAGTGATGCGCTTGTAATCATCACATCCCTGCTTATGGTGGCATTTTTCATCTCACAGATGATTGGGCAGTTTACTGGTGGTGCGACACTTATCGCGTCAATCACAGGCCTCAACCACGTTAACTCACTTCTTATCTTCGGGGCAGTCGTTATAATCTATACGGCTTTTGGCGGCTTCAGTGCGGTTGCGATAACAGACACGATTCAGGGAATCATCATGTGCATCGGAACGTTCCTGTTTATATTCTTCGCCCTGAAAGAGGGCGGTGGGCTTTCGGGGATCGATGCGGGGCTGCAGCAGAATCTGCCGGATGTGTACGATAACCTGACCGCGGTGTATACGCCGGGAACTCTTCTGAGCTTCTGGGTGCTCGTTGGTTTCGGAACGCTCGGACTTCCGCAGACCGCGGTTCGTTCGATGGGCTTTAAGGATACCAAGAGCCTTCACTCTGCGATGTGGATTGGCGCGCTGACCTGCAGCTTTGTCATCGTAGGAATGCACCTTGCGGGAACATGGGCGGGAGCTCTTCTTGGTCCGACAGAGTGCCTTGAGACATCAGATTATTTCATCCCATACATCGTGCAAAAAATCATGCCGGTTGGCGTTGCGGGAATCTTCCTCGCGGCCCCGATGGCCGCGGTCATGTCAACAGCTGATTCGCTTCTGATTCTTGCATCGGCGGCGATTATCAGAGACCTGTGGAGAAATTACATAGTTAAAGATGACCCTAAGAAAATAGAATCATACAACAAGAACGTAAGAAAGGTCAGCTCACTCTTTACGTTTATTCTTGGAGTAATCGTAATGGTGCTGACAATCAATCCGCCGGAGATTATATTCTTTCTGAATCTTTTTGCCCTCGGTGGTCTTGAGTGTACTTTCTTCTGGCCTCTTGTTGGCGGTCTTTTCTGGAAAAAAGGCACAAAGCAGGCTGCTGTTGCAAGCTCGATAGGTGCTGCAGCGACTTATGTTTTCTGTTATTACAATGTCGCGGTGGCCGGAATAAATGCGGTCGTGTGGGGACTTCTCGCGGGAGGAATTCTGTATTTTGGCATCGGCAAAGCAACCTCTGGAAATGGGCTAGATCAGGATATTATCGATAAGTGCTTTTAGTATAACTTTGTGATATCATTGTTGAGTCTTAATCACAGGGAGGAATGTGAGATGAATTCAATAAAAAATTATATTACTACAATAATCATGGTTATAATCACAGCTGTATTCACTGCAGCTGCTGTTCTGTATGATCCACAGCCAATCGCGGCTAACGGAACTGATGTCGGCTTCGGTGCGTTCAATCTGAGCGTAAACCAGAGCCTCGGCTCTGATATGAGATGGTATTCAATCACAGAGATTATCGGCTACGTGGCGATTCTCGTTGTACTGTCGTTCGGTCTTGCCGGCCTGATGCAGCTTATCAAGAGAAGGAACCTTCTTAAGGTCGATAGAGGCATCATCACACTTGGCGTCACTTATGTTGTGATGGCCGTTGTTTATGCAGCTTTTGAATTTGTGGTTATCAATTACAGACCGATGATTATGCCAGGCGAGATGGAAGCTGAAGCATCATTTCCATCATCACACACAATGCTCGTTGTCGTAGTTTTTGGAACTGCTGCCATCGAGTGGGCTCGCCAGTTCAAGGGCAAAAAGGCGCTCGCAACGATTCTGGTCATCCTGTCAATCGCGATGATTTGCATCATGTGCGCGGGAAGACTTCTTTCCGGTTGCCACTGGGCAACCGACATCATCGGTGGAGTCCTTTACGGACTCACAATTGTGACATTCTACTACAACATCTCAAGAAAGAGAGCGTAGCGGGATGGCACTGATGCGTGACAATGCTTTTGCACGAAAGGTTTACGAGGTGGTGCGAATGATTCCGGAGGGCTACGTTTCGACCTACGGAGATATAGCTAAGCTGGCCGGAAGCCCCGGCGCGGCGAGAGCGGTCGGTAATGCGCTACATGTGAATCCAGATCCTGATGGAACGCCGTGCTTTCGCATTGTAAATTCGAAGGGAATGCTTTCGAAGGATTTTGCCTTCGGCGGGATGCGCGAACAGAGGCGCAGGCTCGAGGAGGACGGCATCGAGGTTATAAATTATAAGGTGGACCTTGAGGTCTATAGGTGGAGACCGGAGTGGGAGTTGATTTCCAATACGGAAACGAACATCAACCCTTCGGGCGATTCCAACGAAAATGAGGTGAACGTAAATGGCAGATTATAAATACATGACAGCCGCAATGAAAGCTCTTGCTGACGGTGTTGACTACAACATATCGAACCTTGCGAACGCTTCTGCGCTCATATGGGATCAGCTTGATGACATCAACTGGGCAGGCTTCTACATCATGGATGACGGCCTGCTGAAGCTCGGACCATTTCAGGGCAAGGTTGCGTGCACAAGAATTCAGGCTGGCAAAGGCGTGTGCGGAACAGCTGTAAGCGAGGACAGCACACAGCTTGTGTGCGATGTGCACCAGTTTCCAGGACACATTGCCTGCGACTCAGCAAGCAACTCCGAGATAGTTGTGCCACTACACAAGAATGGCGAGATTTACGGAGTGCTCGATATCGACAGTCCAAGCATCGGACGATTTACAGAAGAAGACCGCGAAGGACTTGAAGCGCTGGCTAAGGTGATAGAGAAAGTACTTAAATAAAGTGTGATTAGAAAAGCAGCTGACTGGCAGCTGCTTTTCCTATATGCAGAAAAACCCCGCGCGGGGCACCGCAACAACCTGCAAGGCGTCGAAGCAGTATCAATAATCAGCAGACTTCAAATTCACAGAAAATAATCGATAGCTGCACTTGCATTTTGGCCGGTAAAAGGGAACTCCCTGGTTTCAGATGTAGTTATCAGATTGATGCCAAGAGTCCAGCCTTCTAATTGGTACTGTTTGAATTTATCAAAGGCTCGGCAGGCGTAATCATTCTTATCCATTAGGCCAAGGTGTTCCCACATATAAAGTGTGCCAGTTTCAGGATCTGCAAGGATGAAATCCGGCATGTACTCAATACCGTTAATTTCAACAATGGGCTCATAGACATATGGAATGCCACGTTTGAAGAGCTCATCCGCAATGATTGCTTCGGATTTGGAACGAACACGTTCACCACGGAGGGTTAGGACTATACATTCATCTTTTCTAAATGAGGCCATTTTATACTTGGCATTTAATCCTTTCTGTAATTCTTCATTGGTAGTACCAATTTTAAATCTCAAAAGTTTGTTGAACTCATCTTGATGTGTATAGTTCATGTGACCAGGCTCTACATCTTTATGTTTGGAAAGATATGCATTCATTGCATCTACTTCTTGTTGCAGATCACCATTCAACTGTTCTAGGTACATACGATAAACATAGTTTGAAGCAAGAAGCATATTCTTCTTGTTTATGTCTCTATAAATTGGCTGACCTTTAGAATCTATACCGATAGTAACTCTATATCTCAACGATTCTCCACTTCTGGATATGCCAAAAGTTTCCTGTGGTAATGTTGGTATGATTGCGTTATTCTTATTAATCTCTTTGGTATAACGGCTGACTTGCTTACGGAATTTTTGTGAAGTATTCATTATGCCTCCTGTTCTTAAGATACCTAAACGTGTTTTTTGCATTATAGTTCCCTGCGTGCGTAATGTCCAATGGGTCGTGACGAAGCTTCATAACGAGAGGCTAAGAATACTACTGGTATTGAGATATTGCTAAATGAAAAGCAATATAAGTTGGATGAATGTATTTTTGAAGAAACTTCGATATGATTATCACTGCCTGATACGTTGTTGTGTCTGTGAATGTCTTGGAATGCCAATAGTATTTTGGCGTAAAGCGAGGTAATGCCTCGATCATGGACAGGGCATTCGGCGTAAAGCTACTATATTCTGAAAACTTGGACTTGTTTATTGCTTGCAGAAGTGAATATGATTTGATATATCAGGCTAGAATTGTCCATATTTATTGAAATGCATTTGATATGGACAAAACTAAGGGGTAAACAAAGCCTTTTGATAAAGAATTGCAGGTTGTTCGATGTCCAAGAAACTATGAATTATGCGGATCTGGACAGGAGGGCTGTCCAAGAATTAAAGGAAGATACAGATCTAGACAAGAGCGCTGTCCAGATATTTATGAAAGTAGCAATTATAGCCACAACTAACCCTTTCGAACTTCCACGCCTAGCAAAGTTCAGAGTACTTAGCAGCCAGCAGCAATACAAAAGCACCCGCGCGGGTGCTTTCGTCTTAATTATTTATTTATCTTCCGGCCATGGGTTGTCCTTAGCAGCTTTGTCGTGCTGAGCCTGTGTCTTAGAGAAGATTACTGTGCCGTCTGGGCAGCCGTAGAAGAACAGGTAGTCTGTCTTATCATAGTTGATTACTGCATCCATTCTTGAGTTGAGGACTGCACAGATTGGGCTTGGTGGAAGTCCTGCATGCTTTCTGGTGTTGTATGGAGAGTCGTTGTCTAGCTGACTCTGCTTTAGGTTAACCTTGTCCTCCTGGTAGATGTAGTTTACTGTTACGTCGCTTCCGAGTGACATCTTCTTCTTGAGTCTGTTCATGAATACACCAGCTACTGTTGGAAGATCCTTGTCGATATCTCCGCCTTCCTTTGTGACGATTGATGTCATTGTCAGAAACTCGTGTACTGAGAAGCCAAGCTTCTTGATGTCAGCCTTACGTGGTGTAAGTTCGTTATCCATTCTGTCGAGGAACATCCTTGTTGCTCCCTCGAGAGTTGAATTCTCGTCAGTTATGAAGTAGGTGTCAGCGTAGAAGTAGCCCTCAAGCGGATAGAGAATATCCTTATCTAGGATGTCGTCTGTCAGGAACCAGTATTCCTTGATGAGCTCCTTAAGGAACTTCTTGTCTGACCACTTCTTCAGAATCTCCTTCTTGGTGTAAGGAAGCTCCGCTGCCATCGCCTCAGCAACCTGCGGAATTCTGTATCCGGCGATAATGTTGATGCTCTGCTTTGACACGTACTCAAAGTCGCCAGTGTTAATCGCCTTCATCATCTCAGGGAATGACATGCTCTTGTTAAAAACATATGTGTTCGCCTGAAGAGAATTGTATCGTCCGATTCTGGTGTTGACCTTCGCGCAAAAAGTGTTTCGAACGAGTCCCGCTTCGTCGAGGATGTATTCTACCTGGCTGGCGCCAGTTCCTGTCGGAATGCTTACGGTGATGCTCTCCTTATCATTCTTGTCAACGCATCTTAAACCGAGAGTGTAGTAGCCGAGTCCGATGACCAGAATTGCAAGAACTGCGAGGACACCGAAGACTACAGGCTTCTGTTTCTTCTTGATTATGAGCTTGCTCATAGAAATCTCCTTATTTTTCACAAAAATATCATCATATTTATCATATTATAATTCAACTTATTATATTATAAATGGTAATATATGTATATGAATTCATGCAAAAGAATAACTATCGGAATACTTGCACACGTAGATGCAGGAAAGACTACCCTTTCAGAGTCTTTGCTGTATCTTTGTGGTGCAATAAGACAGGCGGGGCGTGTAGACCATAAGGATACATTCCTTGATACAGCTGAGCTTAAAAGAGAGAGAGGAATTACTATTTTCTCAAAGCAGGCGGAGCTTACCTGTGGAGATACCGAGGTTATTCTGCTCGATACACCAGGACACGTGGACTTCAGTGCGGAGATGGAGAGAGTGCTGTCAGTACTTGATTATGCCGTGCTGGTTGTAAGCGGAAGAGAGGGCGTGCAGGGGCACACTGTGACACTGTGGAAGCTACTTGAGACTTACAATATTCCTACATTTATATGGGTCAATAAGATGGATATGGATGGAGCGTATCCGGATACAATTTTAGATGACCTCCGAGAGAACCTCTCGGAGAACATTGCTAGAAGAGATGACTACGAGCAGATTGCTATGTGCGAAGCGGGACTTCTCGACGAGTACATAGAGAATGACAGAATCGATGATACGTCGATAGCAGAAGCAATAAGACGAAGAAGCTTTTGCCCGGTGTTCTTCGGATCAGCTCTTAAGATGGATGGTGTGGACGAGCTTATCAAGGCAATTGATGAATTTACAATTGAGGAGCCTTCGAAGGAAGATTTTGGAGCGAAGGTATTTAAGATAACAAGGGATGCGAAGGGCGAGAGACTGACGCACATGAAGCTTACCGGCGGCAGCTTGTCTGTAAGAGAAAATATCGAACAGATCGGAGAGAAGGTCAGCCAGATCCGGATTTATTCAGGTGATAAATTCAGAACAGTAGAGACTGCAGAGGCTGGAAGGATTGTGCAGGTCACAGGACTTAACGGAACCTGGGCCGGCCAGGGACTTGGATGCGAAGCTGATGCACACGAGGCGGTGCTTGAACCGGTGCTCTCCTATGGAATTATTTTGCCAGAGGGCGTTAATGTATCGGAATTTCTTACAAAGCTTCGAACTATCGAGGAAGAGGATCCGATGCTTTCTGTTCAGTGGTCAGAGCAGCTTCAGGAGGTTCAGCTCAGACTGATGGGTGAGGTTCAGCTCGACATTATCAGGACACAGATTCGCGAGAGAACTGGCGTAAGCTGCGAGTTTACCGATGGAAGGATTGCGTATAGAGAGACTGTAACAGATAGTGTTTATGGATACGGGCATTTCGAGCCATTAAGACATTATGCAGAGGTTGCACTCAGGATTGAACCGTTGCCTAAGGGATCAGGCGTGGAGTTTGCGACTGAGGCAGACGAAGACAGTTTTGACCTTAATTGGCAGAGACTGGTTCTGACGCATTTTGCTGAGAAGGAACATATCGGAACGCTAGCGGGATTTCCGATTACTGATGTGAGACTTGTTTTGCTTGACGGACGAGCTCATAAGAAGCATACTGAGGGCGGCGACTTCAGACAGGCGACATACAGAGGAATTAGGCAGGCTCTTAGAACTGCAGCAGCAGAGGGCAAGGCAGAGCTTCTCGAACCGTGGTATGAGTTCTCGCTTTCGGTTCCATCTGAGTTTATCGGACGTGCTATGACTGATGTAAGAAGGATGTCCGGCGAATTCGAACCACCAGTTACTTCGGCGGCTGGTATCTCGAAGCTAAACGGTAGAGCTCCGGTGTCTGAGATGAGATCTTATGCCAGGGAACTGGCGGCTTTTACAAAGGGCTACGGAACCATTGCTCTTAGAAGTGCGGGATACGATGCATGTCATAATTCTGCTGAGGTTATTTCTGAGATCGGCTATGATGCAGACCGCGATATTGAAAACACTGCGGATTCAGTATTCTGCTCGCACGGAGCAGGTGTGAATGTGGCATGGAATGAGGTTCCGCTTCATGTTCATATTGAACCGGTTAAGAATAGACCTGCAGCAGCAAAAGCGCCAACAGGCAGTAGGGTAGCAGGTTCACAGAATAATAAATCAGAAGACGAGACGCTTAAAGAGATTTTTGAAAGAACTTATGGCCCGGAGAAGAAGAAATCGGGCGGAGCAGCATTCGTCAGACCGACGGAGAATGTGAAACCGACGAAGCCATTTGAACTTTTGCCAGAGTACATACTGGTAGACGGATATAATGTAATTTTTGCATGGGAGGAGCTTCGCGAACTTGCGAAATCAAATATCGACTCGGCAAGAGAGGCTCTGATTGAGATACTATGTAACTACAGAGGAACAATAGACAGCGAGATTATAGTTGTTTTTGACGCGTACAGAGTAAGCGGTGGCGAGAGAAGAAACGAGATGCAGCGAAACATCAGGGTGGTTTACACTAGTGAGGCAGAGTCTGCAGATGCGTTTATCGAAAGGGAGACCTTCGAGATTAAGAAACAGAAGTACAGAGTCAGAGTTGTGACTAAGGACGTTGCGGAACAGATTATTGTTATGAGTAACAACGCTACAGCTGTTTCACCAGAGGCTTTCAGACGTGAGATTGATAGCGCAGAAGAGGCGACAAGAGAGTGGCTCGAAGATTATAAGATGAAGCTAAGGCTCAGAAGCAGAAATACTATTGAGCTTTAGACGAGAGGTGCGTATGAAGAAGTTAAAATTAGTGCCCGCGCTGGCGGTTATGATGATGGTTCTTGCTCTTACCATTTCTGCGTGCAGTGTCAAGGACAAAACGGGCGATGATGGAGATGCGAAGGATACCGCATACCCGATTACGATTCTCATTCCTGAGGATGGCGAACACGTTGACACGCTTAACAAGTCCGTTCGTAAATTATACAAGAACTACAAGAGTGGAGCCTCAGAGAAGTACTACAATAAGGATGATGACTACAATTCAGTTCCTGTAGAGCTTAACTGGGAAGATGTTGATGGTGCAGAAGAATACACTGTATCAATCAGCACATCTAAGGACATGACAGACCCAAAGACATTCAAGGTGAAGAAATCTGAGCTTGATTTGTACAATCTTGACATGGGTGCAAGATACTACTGGAATGTAAAGGCAACAGGAAGTGACGGTGATCATGAATCAGATACTCAGTTCTTTGAGACTGAGGAGGGACCTATGATTCCTACAGTTGCAGGAGTATCGAACATCAGAGATTTTGGCGGTGACAAGGTTGCTGCAATGCCTGCAGGCGAGGGAGATAGCGGAACTACTGGCGGCGTTGTTAAGACTGGAATGATTCTGAGAAGCGGACAGCTTGATGACATCAAGAATTCAGGAATCAAGTATCTTGTGAAGACCTACGGTGTCAAGACAGATCTTGACCTTCGTGAGTATGGCGAGGGCAATGCCGGATGCGGCTCACCACTTGGAGATAATGTTAACTACATTAATATAAGTGGTGTTGAGTATTCAGAAGCAATTGACTCAGGCGAGGGCAAGGATACAATGGGTCAGGAACTGAAGGTTTTTGCAGACAGGGATAACTATCCGATTGTAATGCACTGCATTTACGGAAGAGACCGAACAGGAACCTTGACTTTTGTCCTTAAGGCTCTTCTTGGCGTGAGTGAGAATGAGATTATGAAGGACTACGAGCTTTCACTTCTGAGCAGCGGTGCCTACACTAAGAGAAGTGCAGAGACGTGCATTGTCAGTATGAAGAATTTTGCAGACAAGCTCAGACGTTATCAGGATGATGAGAGCTCATCACTTCAGGACTGTGCAATGGCATACGCCAAGGACTGCGGCCTGTCGAATAAAGAGATTACTGCAATACAGAAGCTTCTCATAGAAGAAGAGTAATATATGAAATACGAATGCATTATTATAGGCGGAGGTGCGTCAGGCTTAATGGCGGCTTCCGCACTTAAATTGAATAAAAGGGGAATAATTCTCGAAGGTACAAGCAGGCTTGGAACCAAGCTTCTGATGAGTGGCGGAGGTCACTGCAATATCACGCATGACGGCTCCATCAAGGAATTCGTCGGAGCTTACGGCGAGAACGGCAAGAAGGTCAGAAAGCTTCTCTATCGTCACAGCAACGAGGAGCTCATCAATCTTCTTGAGTCCGAAGGAGTCGCGGTCAAAAGTGACGAAGATGGTAGAGTGTTTCCCGCTTCGATGAAGTCACAGGATATCCTCGATGTTTTCGTGCGCCGTGCGAAGAGAAATGGATGGGAAATCAGAACCTCCGCGAAGGTTTGTTCAATTAAACCAGGTGACGATGAAATTGTAATTAAACTTGCTTCGGGTGACGAGCTTACTTGCAGCAGGGTTATTCTTGCTGGAGGCGGCATCACTTACCCAGGCACTGGCTCAGATGGAAGCCTTCACGAAATTGTGAAGCGAGATTTAGGCATTGAAGTTACATCTCTGGTGCCTGCACTAAGACCTGTTGAAGTGGAAGGATATCCTTATGCTGAACTGGCAGGACTTTCGATTCCTAGGGTTAAGGTCACAGTAAAGAGACATGGCAAGAAGGATGCTTCATGGACAGGCGATATGCTGCTTGCTCATAGAGAATTTACCGGCCCTGTTATGCTTGCGGCGTCGCGTGCTTCGGAGGCTGGAGCAGAGATATTGATTAACTATACTGCAGGAAATGATATTGAAAGATTTGAGCGTGCGCTTGAAATAATCAGAATTGCAATGAAAAGAAGTGGCAAAGCACTCCATACAATCGCAGCTGAGGAGCTTGGTATTCCGAAAAGGCTCGCAAGCGCTCTGGCCGAAAGAGCGGGATCACCAGAAAAGCTCGCTAAGCTTGTGACAGAGGATTCCTTTAAGGTGTCGGATGCGAAGGCTGATCTTCGCAAGGCGATGGTAACACGCGGAGGTATTCCTCTAGATAAGGAACGTGGAGCTGATCCAAAGACTCTCGAACTTGCTGGTGTGCCTGGCTGCTATGCTATTGGAGAGCTTCTTGATGTCGATGGTGCAACTGGAGGGTACAATCTGCAGTTCGCATATTCATCTGCTTGCGCTGCAGCTGATCATATAGGGGGACAGATGTGACGAATTCTTCACTCAATTTTTACACATCTGTATGTTGTTGTATTATGTGAAGTGCGTTAAAATATAAAACCGTATGAACAGTATGATTAAAGAAGAATTGGGAATTCATTATCCAGATTCAATAATAAATCAACACATTGACTGTAATATAACGGTGCAATAGGTATGAAAGGAGACAGCGACGTGGCTCGTGTAGATAGAAATAAGAAGAAAGAAGTGCTTGAAACACTTAAAGAGAACGACAAGAAGACTAATATCAGACTGATAATCTTCGTTCTGGCCATAATTTTTGTGCTGATTTTCCTGTTCAACCTGCTAAGACCAATGCTCAGTGCGTCTGTTAAGGATGGAGAGGTTTCGGATAATATCAAGACTGTAGAGGCGATTCAGACTGCAGAGGTTAAGTCTGTAGAGACTGCAGTTAAGCAGATGGAAGCAAGCTATGAGTACGACAGCTCTTCCGGAATCAGGGTTAAGTACAGAAGAAAGTTTGCAGATTCAATCATCCTTGGAGATTCTCTTACTGAGGGTCTGGTTGTATATGGCTGGCTTCCTGAGTCAGTTGTTTATGCTGATATCGGTGGAAGCATTTCACAGGGTGAGGCGAAATTCAAGAAGGCGGCTAAGACACTTCCTGAGCACGCATTCTTTGCGTATGGAATGAATGATATGGGTAACTATGCCGGTGATGAGACTGCTTTTGTAAAGCAGTACAGCAAGCTGCTTAAGCAGTTCGGTAAGATCAGCCCTGATACAGAGATAAATGTCTGCAGCATCACAGCCCCAACTGCTGCTGCACAGAAGGGTAACAAGTCCATCAGAGCATATAAGAGATTTAACAAGGCAATCAAGAAGATGTGCAAGGACGAGGGTTACAATTTCATTAACGTTACTGACATTCTTGAGACTCACAAGAATCTCTATGAGGGTGATGGTATTCATGCTAAGCCTGAGTACTATCCATACTGGATGAAGAGAGTTGTCAGTGAGAGCGGACTATAGACGGAGACAACGAGTATTAATGAGTGGTGAATTTAGAAACGAGAACAAAGGTAAAGACCTATCTCAGGGCTTTACAATAGATAAACACAAGGCAATCAAGGCAGGTTTTATCCTTGCCCTGATTGTTTTTCTTGCTCTGATTTACGGAGCTAACAGAACTAATGATGTAGATCTTAGCAAGCTTGAGAAGACAATTGTTAAGGAGTGCAACCTGAACCAGGAGATGTCGAAGGCATCAGATAGAGACCTTGCAAGATTCCTTGGAATCGATGCTGAGAGTGTGAAGCAGGTTGTATACTACAGGAGCACTAAGGAGCTTGCAGTTGAGGAGCTTCTTATTGTAAAGACTGATTCAACATCAGCAGCCAATGCAATCGGCGAGGCTGTTGAGTCCAGAGTCAAGTCACAGATAGACACGTATGCAAGCTACGGACCTGCGCAGGTAGCTCAGCTAGAGAACTGTATCAAGTACAGGGTTGGCCCGTATTATTTCTATTGCACATCCGATAACGCTGCGAAGTACGAGGAGGTATTTGACAATGCTGTTCAGTAGTATTATTTTCCTCTTCTATTTCCTGCCGATTACGGTTGCAGTTTATTTCCTGATTCCGAAGTCACGCCTTAACTGGCGTAATATCTGGCTTCTTATTGCCAGTCTATTCTTCTATGGTTGGGGCGAGCCTGTGTATATCATCCTTATGATATACAGTGCTGCCTTTAACTACTATATGGCCAAGGAGATAGACCGCGAGAAGACGGAGGGCGGAACAGGTAAGCGAAATATGATTTTTGCCCTTGTGATGAATCTTCTCATCCTCGGCTTCTTTAAGTATTTCGGATTCCTGATGGATACGATCAACGGAATTACAGGACTGTCGCTTAGCTACACTGCTCTGCCGCTTCCTATTGGTATTTCGTTCTATACATTCCAGGGTCTGTCATATATCTTTGATGTTTACAGAGGCAAGGTTAAGGTTCAGAAGAATCCGCTGTCGGTTGCGCTTTATCTTGCACTGTTCCCACAGCTGATTGCAGGACCTATCGTTAATTATAGAGACATCGAGCTTCAGCTTGATGACAGAACATGTAGTGCTGAGAAGTTCGGACAGGGCGCGTTCAGATTTTCTGTCGGAATGGGTAAGAAGGTTATACTTGCTAATAACCTCGGAGCTTTGTATGACTATGTAAGCTCGCTTCCTGACAGCAAGATGACAGTAGTTACAGTGTGGATCGGAATTCTTGCATATACTATGCAGATTTATTTCGACTTCAGTGGATATTCTGACATGGCCATCGGTCTTGGAAGAATGTTCGGATTCGAGTTCCTTGAGAACTTCAACTATCCTTATATAGCTAAGAGTATTACTGACTTCTGGAGAAGATGGCACATGTCACTTTCCAGCTGGTTCAGAGATTATGTTTATATTCCGCTTGGCGGAAACAGGGTTCCTGTTAAGAGACATATCCTTAATCTTCTGATAGTTTGGTCACTTACAGGTCTCTGGCATGGTGCGAGCTGGAACTTCGTAGCCTGGGGTACATATTTCGGAGTACTTCTTATCTTAGAGAAGTACGTATTCGGTAAGGCTCTTGCGAAGCTTCCGTCATGGACTCAGCACGTTTACACAATGCTAATTGTAATTGTCAGCTGGGTATTCTTCAGCATCACAGACATCAATGCGGCGTTTGCATACCTTGGCAGAATGTTCGGTATCGGCGCGGCGGGATTTGCCGACAAGACAACACTCTTCCTTCTGAGAAGCAACCTTATACTTCTGGTTGCGTCTGCTTTTGGCAGCACGCAGGTTATGAAGGGGGAACTCGAGAGGATGCAGAAGAATTTCCGCTGGTTCGGAGTGGCGTATATTTTCGTTGTACTGACTATATCGGTTTCATACCTGATTTTCGGTTCGTACAATCCATTCCTGTATTTCAGATTCTAAGTGGGAGACTGACAGGTGAGTAAAAAGAAGAATTCAGGAAAAAAGAATAAGAACGCGGGAAAGAAGCAGAATTATCAGAAGCAGAGTCCTGTGGAACAGGAAGCTGTGGAGCAGCAGGTTTCGGAAGAACTGCATAGACTGGCTGATCAGCAGAAACGGGCTGCAAAGCAGGAAGCGTGGGATACACTGATTGCCTCTTCAGATGATCAGGCCAGGAGTTCGATGGATTCACTCAATTCATGGAATACTCTGATCGCTGCAGATAGTGCGGAGAGGAATTCATGGAACACTCTTATTACGTCTGGGGATGAATCAGGCAAGAAAGCTTCAGGAGATTCTGGTGACGAGGATGAGAATTCGAAGAAGAGATTTAAGCTTTCCAAGAAGCAGGCTGGAATCAAGCGAAGTGGAGATGCACTTTCGGCTGCATTTTTCTGTGCACTGATCATGTTCGTTTTCGTAATAACAATTATTGTTCCGGATAGAGATTTCTCTGAGAATGAGAATAGAATGCTTCAGAGTGTCCCTAAGGTTACTTCAGAGATGTATCTTAATGGAACTCTTGGAAGTAAATTTGAGAAGTACGCGAGTGACCAGTTCGTGCTAAGAGATGCATTTATCCGCGTAAAGTCAGCATTTGATTCAGCTGCAGGTGTAGTCAAGTCAAATGGTGTGTGGAAGGGAAGAAGCGGATATCTTATTGAGGATACAACTGTTCCTGCTGATGACTTTATGGACCAGACAGTTTCAGCAATTGCGAAGTTTAAGAAGAAGAATTCAAATCTAAGGATGAGCTTCCTTCTTGCACCGAATGCTGTAAACATCATGAAGAAGAAGCTTCCTTTCGGTGCTAATCCGGTTGATCAGAATAAGTACATGGATGAGTTCTATGCAGGTATCAAGAATGCAGGAATAAATACAATTGATGTAAGAGATTCGTTTAATGAGGCTGCAGCTGACAAGACTCAGCTTTATTACAAGACTGACCACCACTGGAACTGCAATGGTGCAGCGCTTGCGTTTGATGCGATTAGAGAGAATATGAAGCTTGGCGATGAGTATGACTTCAAGCTCTATCCTGTTTCGAACAGCTTCGTTGGAACTCTTTCATCGAAGAGTGGTTTCACTGTAGGCCGTAAGGATATGATTGCTGTTCCTTCAAGAGACAAGGGTGAGAACAAGAATTCGGTATACTACTTCCCAGATGAGAAGAAGAAGACTACTGAATACTACAGAATGAAGAATCTTAAGACTAAGGATGCGTACAGTGTATTCGGTGGAACCAACCACGCGATGTACACTATCAAGACTCCAGTCAAGGGAAATAAGAGGCTTCTTCTTATCAAGGACTCATATGCTAACAGCGTAATCCCATATCTGACACAGTACTACACTGAGATTACTGTAGTGGATCCAAGATACTACTTTGACAGCGTTCAGGACATAATTGACATCGATGGTATAAGTGATGTACTCTTTTTGTACAACGCAAATACATTCTTCGGAGACAACTCATTAAGACAGATGCTCGAAGAGGATGTTAAGTAGAATATGGTGCAAGCGCCTGCGGCGATGTGCCGGAGTGAGCTTGAACGATATGAAGAGATATAATAGTAAATTAAACAGAACTGATAGATGCGACCCAAGCGGCGATTCATGCAGGAATAGAATCGCCGCCTGCGGCCGCTTTTATAATGGGAAAAGTGCTGTTTTGTCGACAGTTGCGGCACTGCTGCTTATTGTTGTTGTTCTGCTGACATCGGTAGAGCTGCTGACGGTAACATTCGGTGACGCATGGTTCAGGCATGAGTTTTCTAAATACAGTGTGCTTGAGAATGTGCGCGGTGAGCTAGATATGGGTGAGGCTTGCGATGTTATGTCAGATATTATGGATTACATGCTTTGTGATTCTGGCTCGCTTGATATTGAGTATGTGCGCGATGGTGATCGGGTACAGTTTCTGAGTAATGATGTAGCAGAGCATCTTAGGGATTGCAGAGAAATAACTGATAAGCTTAAGCTTGTCAGAATTGTATGCGTGACTGGATTCCTTATTTGTGTGGCGATGTGTAAGAGAAAACAAAATCACGAGAGTGAGCAGACATGCGGCACCACTGACACTGGGCTTCGCCTTAGGTTCCGTGGACTTGGATATGCGGTTATTGTGATAGGCGTGCTTGCATTTATTGTGTGGGCAGCTGCTGGCGGAAGTTTTGATGCAGCTTTTATTGGTTTTCATAAGCTGTTTTTCGATAATGACCTGTGGCTTATCGATCCTGAAGTTGATGATCTGATTAATCTGTTACCGGTTGGGTTCTTTAGAGATACTGTAATTGCCGTGGGCTGGATGACAGGAGTTGGAACCGTCATGATATGGGCTCTTGTGTGCAAGTGGGATTCTAGATAAGTATAAAATCCATAAAAAAACGCAAAATGTACTGATCGTAATATTGTGAGAGTTCGGCAAATAGTGATAAAGTTATATAGTTATATATGTATAGATAAACAACTGGCAGAAAGGTGTTTGAGATATGATTATTAACCTGAAGAATGGAACAAAGCCACTTAAAAGAATTACAGATCCTTACAAGTGCAGCAGCAGAAGGTTCCATCCTGAGGATACTATAATTGAGATTGGCGGAAGAGCTTTAGCTGATGGCACGGAGGTTGACGCGGTGAAGGTTGGCGGCGGCAATTTTGTGATGATTGCAGGTCCTTGCTCTGTTGAGAGTGATGAGCAGGTCATTGAAATTGCAAGAGCTGTCAAGAGGGCTGGTGCTAATATGCTGAGGGGCGGAGCCTTTAAGCCTAGAACTTCGCCTTATGATTTTCAGGGACTTAAGGAGACTGGCCTTGAATATCTGAAAGAAGCAAGAAGAGTAACAGGACTTCCGATTGTGTCGGAAATTATGGGTGTTGGAGATCTTGAGCTTTTTGGCGATATAGATGTGATACAGGTCGGTGCAAGGAATATGCAGAATTTTGACCTTCTAAGAGAGCTTGGCAGAATGGACAGACCTGTTCTTCTGAAGAGAGGGCAGAGTGCAACACTTAAGGAGCTTATGCTTGCAGCAGAGTACATTATGGATGGGGGAAACAAGAATGTGATTCTGTGCGAACGAGGCATCAGGACTTTTAGTGATTATACGAGAAATACGCTCGATCTGTCTGCAGTTCCGGTTCTTCATGAACTGACACATCTGCCGGTTATCGTGGATCCAAGTCATGCAACCGGAATGGCGAAGCTTGTCAGACCTATGGCGAGAGCGGCTGCATCGTGCGGTGCTGATGGACTGATGATTGAGGTTCATAACGATCCTGTTAATGCGCTGTGCGATGGAGCACAGTCTATTACGCCTGAGCAGTACGCTGAGCTTGCAAAGGATATCGAAGCAATACAAGCTATTCGAAGATGGTAAGAATTTATGATTAATGTGAGAATAAATGCATCAACTGAATATGAGGTGCTAATTGGAGAAGGACTGCTTGCAGATGCGGGTATGTATATAAATAGAGCGGTCTCTGACGCGAAGACGCTTGCTGTGATATCTGACAGCAATGTGTATCCGACTTATGGCGCGAGGGTAGAAGCAAGCCTGACAGATGCGGGGTTTGATGTTATAACACATGTAATCAAGGCTGGCGAGGAGCACAAGAATCTTGAGACGTATGGCGAGATTCTCTCTGTGCTTTCTGAGAATAGGCTCGGTCGAAATGATGCAATAATCGCACTTGGCGGTGGAGTGGTCGGAGACCTTGCGGGCTTTGCAGCTGCGACTTATATGCGCGGAATCCGTTATGTGCAGATTCCGACAACACTGCTTGCGGCTGTCGATTCTTCTGTGGGCGGTAAGACTGCGATTGATCTTCCCACGGGCAAAAACCTCGCAGGGGCGTTCCATCAGCCTTCGCTGGTGCTCTGTGACACGGAGACTCTCGAGACATTGACATTCGACGCGTTCAGAGACGGATGCGCGGAAGTGATAAAGTATGCTGTTTTGGCCGATGAAGAGATGTTCGAATCTTTAATGGAGGTCATGGTTGAGGAAAATATTGAGGACGTGATCGCAGCCTGCATATCGATGAAGCGTGATTTCGTGATGGCAGACGAGTTCGACAGGGGGCAGAGGATGCTTCTGAATCTGGGCCATACCTTAGGTCATGCTGTCGAGAAGCTTAGTGATTACGGGATGTCACACGGGAAGGCCGTTGCGATTGGTATGAATATGATTGCGCGTGCGGCGATGCGACACGGCATCTGTACTGACTATGTGCCCTATATGATTGAGAGCATTTGCGAGCAGTACAGTTTGCCGACTGAGACAGATTTCGCGGCGAATGAGATTGCTAAGGCTGCACTTACGGACAAAAAGGCGACTGGAAATTCTATCAGTCTCGTGGTGCCGGAGGAAATCGGGCGTTGCAGAATTATTAAGGTGAAGCTGGAGGATTTAGATAAGTGGTGTGTATAGAGGTGCCTTCATCAAAGTCAGAGGTGCATAGACTGCTTATTGCGGCAGCTTTGTGCGATGGCGACGTAGAGGTTGAATACAAGGGTGAGTCAGAGGATATTCGTGCGACGAAGAGATGTCTCGAGGCGCTTAGAAATGGCGGCGGGGATCTTTATGTTGGTGAGTCCGGATCTACGCTTAGATTTATGCTTGCGGTAACAGGCGCCCTTGGAGCGAGGGTAACTTTTCATATGGAGGGGCGCCTGCCGGAAAGGCCGCTTGAGCCATATGATGAGGAGCTTATGGCTCGCGGCCTGGATATCCATAAGGAAGGCAGCCTGCTTTATGTAAGAGGAAAGCTTAAGGCAGGTGAGTACAGGCTGCCTGGCAACGTGTCATCACAGTATGTGACTGGCCTGCTGCTGGCACTGCCAATTCTTGAAGAAGGAAGCCGCCTTATTGTGACTGCACCGATTGAGTCGGCTCCTTATATAGATATAACTACTGATGTTCTTGATATGTCTGGGATTATTTATAGTAGGATCGAGACTGCTGAGGGCATCTGTTATGAGATTCCTGGTGGGCAGACCTACAGGCTGCCGCAGGTAGTGAAGGCTGAGGGCGATTATTCGGCGGCAGCTTTCTGGATGTGTCTTGGGGCAATTACTGAAGATGGAATCCGCGTGAGCGGACTTAATACGAGCTCATCGCAGGGCGACAGAAAGGTGGTAGAAATCCTCAGGAATTTCGGCGCTTCTGTTACAGAGCTTGAGGATGGATATGTTGTTAAGGGCGGAATGCTTAAGGGAACCGTTGTCGATGCATCACAGGTTCCCGATCTTGTGCCGGCGCTGGCTGTGGTAGCGGCCTGCTCGGCAGGCCGCACCGATTTTGTTTCGGCAGCGCGGCTCAGACTCAAGGAGTCTGACCGCATTCGCAGCACAGCTGCGATGGCCCGCGCCTTCGGCGCGGACGCTGCCGAGCTGCCGGATGGCATCGTGATTACCGGCAGGGGCGCGCTTGACAGCGCATCAGACGCGCGCCAGTCACTAGCGCCGCACCTTAAGGGCGGCTGTGTGGTTGATTCGTATGGCGATCACAGAATCGCTATGGCGGCGGGTATTGCCTCAGTTGTTGCTGATGGCGAAGTAACTATTACTGATAAGGGGTGCGTAGCGAAGTCGTACCCGGGATTCTGGGAGGATCTGGATGAGTACTTATCACGGAAGAATAATTGATATGGCAATTAGGGGCACATCCCATGCGCCTGAAATAGGAGTAGCGGCTTACGGCTTTCCTGCAGGTGAGCAGGTTGACATTGCAGAACTTAAAGCCTTCCTTAAGAGAAGGGCACCAGGACAGAATGAGCTTAGTACGTCCAGACACGAGCCGGACGAGCCAATTTTCCTATCAGGACTTGATGAAGACGGAAGGCTCGATGGCAAGACTTTAGAAGCAATTATCAGAAATACAGATATCAGGTCTAAAGACTACGAGCAGCTTCGTAAGACTCCACGTCCTGGTCATGCAGATTACACCGCCGAGGTTAAGTACCAGGGTGACTGGGATCCAAACGGCGGTGGACAATTCTCCGGTCGAATGACCGCACCGCTTTGCATTGCCGGCGGGATAGCGAAGCAGCTTCTTGCTGCGCGCGGCATCAGGATCACAGCGAAGGTGCGTAGCGTAGCCGGCATTACAAATGATGTGCCTGCGATGAAGCAGGCAATCCTTGATGCAAGATCGGAGGGTGATTCAGTTGGCGGCATCGTTACGTGTGAGATTACAGGCATGCCGGTAGGAATAGGGGGACCACTCTTCGATGGAATAGAAGGCGAGCTATCTAAGATGCTCTATGCGATACCAGGAGTTAAGGGCGTAAGCTTCGGAGCGGGTTTTCGTGCAGCTGGAATGCGCGGAAGCGAGAACAACGATGCTTTCGCAGTGCAAGACGGCAAGGTCGTAACAGAAACTAACAATGCCGGCGGAATCCTCGGAGGAATCAGCAACGGAATGCCGATTCAAATGAATGTTGCGTTTAAGCCAACACCATCGATTGCGAAGAAACAGCGAACTGTAAACCTCGAAACTATGGAAAATGCAGAAATCGAGATTACAGGTCGTCACGATCCATGTATTGTCCTCAGAGCGCTGCCTGTTGTAGAGGCAGCAGCTGCTATTGTGATGCTCGATATGATGCTTGAGGAAGAGCGCAGGATCAGGCATCGATATCAATTTGACGAACAGGGAGAGCTGTCACTTGTGGAATGCCGGAGAGTCATTGATGAGATTGACAGCGAGATGGTCACACTTTTTGCCAGAAGAATGAAGATATCTGAATATGTTGCGGCATACAAGGAAGCGCGCGACATGGCAATTTATGATGAGGAACGCGAGGATGAGAAGCTTCAGGATGTGGCATCTCGAGTCGATCCTGAATATGAGGAATATGTAGTATCGCTTTACTCGCATATTATGCAGCTTTCAAGACTCAGACAGGTACAGGTCATACATGAGGATGACAAACATCCCCAATATATATAACAAAAGGATATTTTAATGAAGAAAAGAATCTGCGGCCTTCTTGGTGAGAAGCTTTCACACACCTTCTCACCGGCCATTCATGCCGAGCTGGCAGATTATGAATACAGAATTTTTGAAAGGCGCGAGGACGAGCTCGACGCTTTCTTTGATGATGCCTGCTGGGACGGAATCAACGTCACCATTCCGTACAAAAAGACAGTAATAAAGTACTGCGATGAGCTTTCGGATGGAGCCCGCGCGATCGGAAGTATTAATACGATAGTGAGACGTGAAGACGGAACGCTGTATGGAGACAATACCGATGCATATGGTTTCGGCCTTCTTCTTGACAGACTGGATTCGTCTGTAGATGGCAAGAAGTGCCTGATTCTCGGAAGCGGCGGCGCATCGGTTGCTATCAGATATGTGCTTGGACTTCGCAGCGCCGGAGAAATCGTTACAATTTCGAGAACTGGTGACGATAATTATCACAACCTCGAGCGCCACTATGACGCCGACATTATAATAAATGCCACACCGGTCGGGATGTACCCGGACACCGATAAAGCACCGCTAGATCTGGAGCCTTTTGTCCGCCTCTCTGCGGTAATCGATATAATCTACAACCCTGCAAGGACAAATCTGATGATGCAGGCAGAGGAACTTGGAATTCAGACTGTTGGCGGAATGGAGATGCTTGTCGGACAGGCTGCGAGAAGCTCTGAGCAGTTCGCGGGCATTACGGTGAGTGATTATAAGATACAGGAAGTTGCGAGGATTATGCAGCATAAATCCATGAATATCGCGATTATCGGTATGCCGGGTGCGGGCAAAACAACCATTACTCACGCTCTCGGAGCTGAGCTTGGGATTCCGTCGCATGACTGTGACGATCTGGTGCTTGAGATGACTGGAAGGACTTCTGCCGAGATTATTACTGAGGATGGCGAGGCGGCATTCAGAGTTTGTGAAACCAGGGTGCTTAAGGAATATGGAAACTACACCGGCACAGTTCTTGGAACAGGCGGCGGCTGCGTGACAATTGCGGAAAACTATAAACATCTGCATAGAAACAGTATTATAATATGGGTTAAGAGAAATCTTGAGCTTCTTTCGACTGAAGGACGCCCGCTATCAAAGGCTGGGTCGCTTGAAGCTCTGTACGCCAGAAGGCGTCCGATGTACGAGAAATTCTCCGATGTTTCGATAGAAAACAACGGATCTGTGGAGGGTGCGATTGCACAGATAAAGGAGATATTATGCATAAAGAATTCAAAGGGATCGATCATGAATTCGAAGTAAATGGAAGCGAAATCCAGATGAAACACAAGGGATTTCAGATGAACGAACGACTCGGAGAGCTTTGCGTAGGCATAGCTCTTTGTCTTAGGGCGACATCACTGATGTTCGGTAAGATTGCTCTTAGAACTATGGGACCATTCCTGCTGATGGGAACGAGATTTCTTATAGCATTTGCCGTCATAGGACTTATATTTAATAAAGTTGTGAGAAGAGCGACGCGAAAGGAGCTTTTTCACAGCGCGATTATCGGTTTGTTTTCGGTTCTCTCAATCGGCCTAGAGCTTAAGGGCCTTCAGACCACTGACACTTCGGTAACCGCATTCATCGAAGGAACTATCGTAATAATGGTTCCAATCATTACTTGCGTCACACACCGCATGCTGCCAGATAAGGTTACAGTAATAACAGCAGTCTGCTCACTTGTCGGCGTGGGGCTCCTGACACTCAAGGGCGGACACCTTGGATTCAGCAGCGGCGAACTTATAATCACAGTGGCAACCTTTTGGTTCGCCCTCGTGGTAATCTTCACCGATAAGTATTCCAAGACAGATGATCCGGCAGTCATCGCAATCATGCAGATGCTGTTTATTGGAATCTTCTCAATGATAGGCGCATTTTTCTTCGAGGATATCAGACTTCCATCGAGCGGCGAAGAGTGGGTATCCATTCTGGCTCTCGCTTTAATCTGTAGCGGAGTCGGCTTCACACTTCAGCCACTGGGACAGAAGTACACCTCACCTGAGCGTGTCGGTGTACTGTCTCTTCTGAATCCGGTAACTGCCGCAGTACTCGGACTGCTGTTTCTCGGAGAGCATATGACCTGGAATAAGCTGCTTGGATCAACAATAATCCTGCTTGCAATACTAGTTCCGGCCTGGATGAAAATGAGACAGGAAGAAAAAAAGTAAACGGTAAACCATGCCTCCGTGTGAACAAGATAGTTTCGTAGAGGATTTGAGGTTTTATAAATATTCCTCTACGAGAATGGTGTCTGAAAAATAACAACCCCGCGACAAACGCGGGGTTGTTGTATATGGCGGGCATAGCACTTGTTCCTCGCTACGCGTACACCGCAGACTCTCCGCTCTTGCTCATTTTTTAAATATTGTTTGAAGCAAGCATTCTATACGCGTAAACTGTACAATTGTCCAGATTCTGTAGTTTTGATAATTTATGGACGTAGTGCTTGTCCAATTCTATAATTAGTGAAGGCTTTTGGACGGCACCACTGTCCATATTCAGATATCTCTGAGAATTATGGACATGATATTACTCAGTGTTTCAAGATTGAGCCCATTCAATGCAGCATTTCATGTCCAAGGAAATTGATTTCTAAGAATCTGAGCCGATTATCATGTCCAAGAAACTAGATTTCATGAACTTAACGCCATTTGTCTTGTCCAAGAAACTAGATTTCATGAACTTAACGCCATTTGTCTTGTCCAAGAAACTGGATTTCATGAGCTTAACGCCAAACACCTTGTCCAAGAAACTGGATTTCATGAACTTAACGCCGGTTGCCTTGTCCATGAAACTTGACACCGACATTTAGGCGGTATCTCTACAAACAGGTATATATGATCTAGATACGCTTCCGCTTCTAAGATTGTCACGCCCTTCCACTCACACAAATTTCTTAATATTTTTTCTAGCGCATTCCGCTTTTTCCATAGAACACCTTTTACATATTCAAGTCTCGAGAATTAGCCCTCATATTTAAAGCAATCCATGAATCTCAGCTTAAAGAGGTTTCTTTCATGGAGTGTATCGATTCTCTCCTTAGTTGCAGGGTCATCGATCTCACCTGTTCTGATGTAACGGTCGAGAACCTCGTAAGTGAAGCCAAGCTTCTCCTCATCTGTCTTGCCACTAAGTCCGTCAGTTGGAACCTTGGCAACGAGAACTTCCGGAAGTCCGAGCTCGCGGCCGATAGCTCTAATCTCTGCAGTTGTGAAGCATGACATTGGACTCATGTCACCAGCTGAATCGCCGTATCTTGTTGAATATCCAACCCAGTCCTCAGAGAGGTTGCAGGTGTTGATAACGCGACCGTTTACAGTCTGGCCAACTGCATAAAGAGTTGACATTCTGAGTCTTGGTGGAAGGTTGATGATAGTGTCGCGAGTAGGCTCAAGGTTGGCATCGCGCATCTCATCAATCAGAGCATCGAAGGCGCCTTCGATGTTGATGATCTTGTAGTCGATTCCAAGGTGATCAACGAGAAGCTCAGCCATGTCGATATCTGACTGGTCACCGTTAGGCATCAGTACGCCAAAAACGTGGTCGCTGCCGAGTGCTTCTGCGCAGAGTGCTGCTGCGACGGAGCTATCCTTGCCTCCGCTGATTCCGATGACTGCCTTGCATCCCTTTCCGTTCTTCTCGAACCATTCTCTGATCCATTCAACTGTAGCCTTTGTAGCTTTAGCTGCATCAAAAGTCATACCTTCATCCTCCTTATATCCCTGCGCCAAAACGCGGGTTAAATCAATAGAAAATTCCCCATAAATATGTAAAACATTTTATCATTTATTCAGCCCTACTTCAATTTATAGGTTATAATGATAGACGGACAGCGCATCCCCATATGCAGCGGAGTCCATGAGTAAAGAAGAGAGGTTTTGGCAGAATGAAACAATTTTACGCGAATGTAATAGAGATAAATCAGACAATCGTAGACTTCTACGCGGTGAAGTCTTTTCAGATTAAGACCGGTAAGTCGGGCAAGGAGTATCTTGACGTGATGCTCGGCGATTCGACTGGCGAGTTCAACGGCAAGAAGTGGACTGTGACCGAGAGTGACTATGCGATGCTTCAGAATCTGAAGGTTGGTGATATCATCAAGATCAAGGGCCTTGTTGGTGAGTTCAACGGAAGCAAGCAGGTCAGAATCGATCAGATGAGAGCCGTAGCGGAGCATGACGACGTGGAGCTTAGCGATTTTTATCGTGCGGCACCGGAGAAGTCTGAGGATATGTACGATTATATAATGAAGACAATCGACGAGTTCGAGGACGAGGATCTTAAGAAGATCTGCCTTGCGTTCTACGAGGGCAACAGGGAGAGACTGATGTACTATCCTGCAGCGATGAGAAATCACCATGCGGAGTACGGCGGACTTCTGTACCACGTGAAGAGAATGCTGATGTCTGGAAGACGTCTTTGCGAGGTTTATACTAATCTTTCAAGAGATCTTCTGCTGGCAGGTGTGATGCTTCACGATATCGAGAAGCTTAATGAGATTCTTTCTGACACGCACGGTGTATCACCTGGATATTCGACTAAGGGTCAGCTCCTTGGTCACCTGGTTATGGGGGTGGCTTCGATTTCGGAGAAGGCGAAGAAACTTGGAATTCCGGAGGAGAAGGCGATGCTTCTTGAACACATGTCACTGACACATCACTATGAGCCGGATTTTGGTAGTCCTAAGAAGCCAATGTTTCCTGAGGCGGAGATGCTTCATTACCTCGATATGGTAGATGCGAAGATGTTTGACTTCCAGGCTAACCTTGAGGGCGTGGAGCCGGGTGAGTTCTCAGATAAGGTATTCTCGCTCGATAACAGAAGACTTTATAAGAAGACATTTTAATCAGATATTATAAGAGGAGCGTCCGGGCGTTAGCCCGGACGTCGGTGTAATTATATAGAAATGAAAATCAATGGCAAGATAGCAAGAATAATATTTCATAGCGGCTCCGATGGTTATACGGTAGCTGTCCTTGATACAGAAGACGGCTCTGTCAGAATTGCCGGAAATATAAACGACCCAGGCGAAGGTCAGTCTTATTCCTTCGAGGGCCGTTTTACCATGCATCCCAAGTACGGAGAGCAGTTTGCCTTCACAAGCTACCAGGAGGAGGTCCCGGAAGGCGCGGACGCAATTCTGGAATTTCTGTCCGCGGGAAATATCAGAGGTATCGGACCGAAGACGGCTGCTCTGATAGTCGAGACTTTTGGAGATGAGACTATGGATATCATTGATAGAGATCCGGAGAGACTTCTTGCCATTAAGGGAATCGGCAAGAAGTCACTGGAGAGGATTAAGGAGTCTTACGGCGAGTCCCGCGAGTTCGCGAGGATCTCGCTGGAGCTCAGCGAGATGGGAATCTCGATGAGCGAGGCCGTAAAGATTTACAAGTTTTACGGCCAGGACTCGCCGGAGATTGTGCGAAGCAACCCATACGCTCTGGCAGACGATATCCGCGGCATCACCTTTGTCAAAGCGGACACCATTGCCTGCAACATCGGCTTCGCCGCTGACAGCGAATTTCGAATCGACAGCGGAATCAAGTACGTCCTCAAGACCTGGGCGATGAACGGAAGCACCCTTATGCTGCGCGCGATGCTGATTGAGAAGGTCATCGCGCTCCTCGACACTACGACAGAGCGAATCGAAGAGAGCCTGTCCGGTCTTGCTTTTGCAGGCGAGATCCAGACTGAGTGCTTCGACGGCGAGGAGGTCATCTACCTCTACGGCTATTTCTACGCTGAGCAGCGCGTCGCACACAACCTCAGAATGCTTAACGAGGCGCCTTGCCTGGCGCTTCCGATTAATCCTGAGAATGCGATTAACGATGCGGAGCTTTCGCTTTCTAACACCGAAGGCCGCAGGATCGAACTTTCGGATGAACAGCGAAATGCAGTAAGAACCGCAATCACAGGCAACGTCACCATAATCACGGGAGGCCCGGGAACAGGAAAGACCACTATAATTAACACGATTGTGCGAGTTTTTGAACGCCTCGAGAAGAAGGTTTCTCTCGCAGCTCCAACCGGTCGCGCTGCCAAAAGAATGCAGGAAGCTTCGGGAATCCCGGCGATGACGATACACCGTCTGCTCGAGTATATGTACTCTGAAGATGAAGAAGAATTGTATTTTGGCAGAAACGAGGAGAACAGACTCGAGGCCGACGTCATCATTGTCGACGAGGCATCAATGATCGATATTATGCTGATGGACGGACTTCTGCGAGCAATCAAGCCGGGGGCAAGGCTTATCATCACCGGCGATGCAGATCAGCTTCCATCAGTCGGCGCAGGCAACGTGCTTCGCGATATAATAAGAAGCGATTACATCAGGACAATCCGTCTGCGTGACATCTTTCGTCAGGCCGCAGGCAGCCACATCGTAACAAACGCGCACATGATAAACGACGGCGAATATCCTGCAAGTGCTACCGCAAACAGCGATTTCTTCGTCATGCAGAAGCACTCGGAGGACGAAATCGCAGAGACAATCAAAGAACTTGTCGGCGGTCGTCTGATGCGCCACTACGATTTTATCGAGTCAGCGGGAGACATCCAGGTGCTTTCCCCTACGAAGAAGGGCGAGCTCGGTGTCCCAAGCCTCAACACCGCCCTTCAGGAAATTGTGAATCCGCCAGACGCTACCAAGTCAGAGCTCAAGGTCGGAAACCGCATTTTCCGTGAAGGCGACAAGGTTATGCAGATCCGTAACAACTACAACGCCGAATGGAAAGCAGTAGGTGACTACCAGACCCACACCGGCGTCTTCAACGGCGACATGGGAACCATCGAATCAATCGAACCCGAGTGGAAACGAATGACAGTCCGCTCTGATGAGCGCGTCATCACATACGAGGGCGAAATGCTCGAAGAACTCGAGCTTGCCTACGCCATTACCGTGCACAAAAGCCAGGGCTGCGAATTCCCGGTCATCATAATCCCGATGCACCGCTTCCCGCCAATGCTGATGACACGAAATCTGCTCTACACTGCAATCACCCGTGGCAAAAGCCTCGTAATAATAGTAGGCTCCCCGCGCTGCCTGCAGTGGATGATTGACAACAACCGTATCGACGAACGCCATACCGGCCTGACCGAGATGCTGAATAAAGAGCTATAAATAGGTTGTGAATATTGTTAATGTGAGGAGGCCTGGCGTGGCCTCTTTTACTTTGTGGTTTTCTAAAAAAGGAGGAGCTCTCGAAAATGGCGATACTGCAAATTAGAATTCAAGAAATAATATCGCGAGCACGCTTGATGAATGTTCTAGTTAATCTACGCTGCCCCAATACACATTATAAAATTATGCACACAAATGCGTAATTATGCTATACATCTCCGAACTAGATGATATAATCTCCGTAACCAGACTTGGAACTCAAGTAAAGGAGGTGCGATATGAGAAAGAAGCTATTATCCATAATGATGATATGCTGCATGATTCTCGGAACGGCAGCAGTACAAATTAATGCATCAGATAAGACTGTAGATAAAGATATTATTATTTCAAATACGAATAGAATTGTATCGGTAATTAAGGCAAGTAACGACAAGGACTCAGATGGAAATCCATTGCTGAAATATAAAACCTCAAATGGCGGATTTGCAACTGTTTCAATCAAGAATAATCAGCTCTATTTCTTCTACAATCTGGAAACTGCAGATAATGATACGTATGTAGAAATGTATGCAGACATTCCTTACAGTGAACGAATGAAAGCTACTGTAGATGTCTATGATGAAGCTTCCAGCAGCGAGACTGAGAACGACATTCTGGGTGCAGAAGCTCTGGTGGATCCTTCAGAGTTCGATTGGGATTATAACGACTCAGTAAAGTTTGCTATTAATCCTGACAGCAAGAAGGCTCAGAAGACATGCAACATTGTGTTAGGTGATGCAATGGAATTATGGAATGCGATGCTTTTCGACAAAGCAAATATGAACATATGTCACTTAGGATTCTCGAATCTATGTGCTCATGGCTGGAACAATACTGAATTTGTACGTCCAACTAAGGAAGCCGATGGTTTGATAGTAAACGTATGTCAGGCTTGCGCCAAGATTGACAGCCGTGTACTTCCATCAGACAACTGGAGTGCAACCGGAAAGACAGTGACACTTAAGGCCAAGAATCTTAAGAAAAAAGCGGCAACTATTTCCAGTGCCAAGGCTCTCAGATGTAGCGGCACCGAATACAGATGGCTTTCATACAAGAAGCTCAGCGGAAACAGCAAGATTGCTGTAAACTCCAAGACAGGAACACTGACAGTAAAGAAGGGCCTTAAGAAAGGCACCTACAAGGTAAAGATTAAAGTAAATACAGTTGCTGGTGATTATTACGATGCATCATCAAAGACTGCAACTGTAACAATCAAGGTTAAATAGAAAATATCGCAATCAAAAGGGGAGATGCCAATCTGGCATCTCCCTGAATTTGTATTGCGTTATGCAGACATTCCGCGACTATTTCGAAATTTCCTCAAATCTCTTAACCTTACCGGTCGTGGTCTTGATCATCTCCTCAGTCTGGAATACCCATCTGATGATTGCCTTGTACTTAGGCATGTGCTGATTGATTCTATCAATATCAGCTTCGATTACCTTGTTAACCTCTTCCTCAGTATCTGCTCGGTAGAAGTCGTGCATGTACTCCGCATCGTACACGATCTTAGCAACGAGCACGAGATCATTGTCGTCTGCGTCAGCACCAGTCTTACGTGGCTCTCCGTAAACAATGTTTTCCTTTACATATGGGAGAGCTGCCAGCAGCTCTTCGACCTCTTCTGGGAATACCTTCTTACCATTCTTGAGAACGATCATATTCTTGGAACGTCCGCAAAGGAAAACGCAGCCATTTTTGCCCTTGTAAGCGAGGTCTCCTGTATGGAGCCAGCCATCTATGAGCGTGCGCTCTGTTGCCTCAGGATTCTCAAAGTATCCGCATGTTACACTGTCTGACTTTACGATAAGCTCGCCTACACCGTTTTCATCCGGATTGTCAATCTCGAGAAGTGTGCCAGGTATTGCAAGTCCAATTGAACCTGCCACGCGAACGTGAGGATTCTCCGCTGCGATTACAGGTGAAACCTCAGTCATGCCGTAGCCCTGAAGAACTGTGATTCCCATCGAATCGAGTGTAGTTGATATAGTAGGGTCGAGTGCAGATGCACCAGAGATGATCATCTCAAGCTTGCCGCCCAGAGGATCAAGCACATCCTTAAAGAGCTTGCGACGCTTATCGATTCCGAACTTACGAAGGAAGTTCGACAGTTTCATGCCCTTGTTAAGCTTAGTCTCCTTGCCCTGCTTCTTAACTGCAGCCATAATCTTCTTGTAGAGCGACTCGATGATAAGCGGAACACCGATGAAAACGGAAACGCCGTACTCCTGAAGATTCTTCTGAACATACTTAAGTCCATCACAGAAAACAGTTGACGCACCGCAGGCGAACATCAGGAACTGACCTGTACTTCCAAAAGTATGATGGTATGGCAGGAATGCCATGTTCACGTGATGTGGCTGAATGCTTTCAGTCATTTCAAGCGCGTACACGTTCGACATGATGTTCTTCTGTGTGAGCATTACGGCCTTGGCACTGCTTGTAGTTCCAGATGTGAAGATGAGAATCTGAACCTTCTCAGGGTCGATCTCTCTGCTTGTGTAGTCGGCGTTGCTCTTGAGAAGAAGCTCTCTTCCTGTCGCGAGCAGGCTGTCAAAATTAACATAGCCTGGAACCTGATCCATACAGATGAACTGGTCGATGCATTCTCCGTCCTCCGCGAGTCTCTCCGCAAGCTCTGTGTGAGCCTTGTCGAAGATGAGAACCTTGCTTCGGCTCTTGCCTACAGAGTTACGAAGCTCCACATAAGGAAGTCCCTTGTCAAGTGGAACGATTGTACCGATGCCGCAAACTGTTGCAAGGTAGCCGAGCATCCAGTGATATGAATTGTTACCGATGATGGCAACAGTCTGATCCTGAAGACCAAGTGCCATCATTGCGGTCCCGAGCGCCATTACATCATCGTTAAGCTCTCTGTAAGTAACATAGCGATATTCCGCTGGTTCATTCTTCTTAGCCATCTTTGTCTTAATGACAAAAGCGTTTCTCTCGCCGAAGGTTTCCGCAGAGTAGCTAAGGAGTTCTCTGAAGTCACGGTGAGACTTTGCACTGCGAATAGGTTTATGCTGTGCAATTCTTATATTATTACTCAATGTAATATCCTCCTTTAAATCCAACCTCGTAGTTGTTACGATAACAATACAGCAAGGGCATTGGTTTGTCCAACACTTTTATGATAAAATGACTGCTATGAATATTATGGTAATAAGTGACACACATGGAAATATTACGAAAGCGACTGAGCTCTATGACCGCCTGAATCCTGGTGCGCATTTTGATCTGGTCATTCACTGCGGAGATTATGTAAGAGATGCAATAGCCTTTCAGGCACAGACCGGCTGCGACCTGGTATGTGTTCCGGGTAACTGTGACGGTTGCCATGACAGAAATTATGAGGTTGTTAATACACCTGCAGGTAAGATGCTCGTCACTCATGGTTATGCCGAGAATGTCAAGAGCGACCTGATGAAACTCTACTATCTTGCAGAGGAGAACGAATGCAAGGCAGTATGCTTCGGTCATACTCACGTCTCGGTTGTATGGGATGTTGCTGGAATCAAGATGATCAATCCAGGAAGCCTGACTAACCCAAGAGGCGGCACACAGCCAAGCGCTGCAATTATAGCGGCAACGGATAAAGGCTTTACAGCATCTGTAGTCAAATACTGAACTGATACAATTAATTAAGCGGAGGTATACATGGGAGATCGCACCAGAAAAGAACTAGTAAGAGCGGTGTCAGAGCTTCTTGCTGAGAAGTCTCTCGACAAGATTACAATTAAAGAAATCACAGACCGTTGCGACCTGACTCGCAACACCTTCTACTACAACTTTACAGATATATATGATCTTCTGAGATGGGAGTTCGAAAGACAGGCGGCGGATATCGTTAAGGAGCTTGAGTGTGATGAGCCGGGCGAGGCTTTTCTCCACGGACTGAATTACCTTATAGAGAAGAAGAAAATGGTCTACCATATATATAACTCAATTTCGAGAACAAGTCTGGATGCTTATATTAAAGATATAACAGATCGTTATGCGGATGGAATAGTGGGGAAGCTTATTGGCGATGACGTTGATGACGAGGTTAAGGCTATCGTGGCGGATTTCTACAAGAATGCATTTATCGGATCGATTCAGCAGTGGCTCGATGGCGGCATGAAGACTGATCCTAGAAGCATGTCGGTTCTCTGGGAGGGAATGCTCCGTGGAACCATCAAAAGCAGCGTCGAAGCGGCGAAGTCGGTACGTCTAAATCCGATGTTTAAGTAAGGACGAAGCGGAACATTACGAAAAGTCAATATAATATTTTGGGCAATTTTTGATAGTTGCCCATTTTTTGTGCCTTGTAATCCCATTGCACGAACAAATTGTCAATTTAATGATTAAAATACATTCTTGTAATAAAGATTTAAAGTGTATTTATTCGGAGGTGTTTACTATGTTGAAATTCGGACAGAAGGTGACCGAACATAGGAAAGCGATTCTTGCAGTTGCGTTATTCCTGCTGATTCCTTCAGTAATGGGATATTTCGCTACAAGAGTCAACTACAATATTCTTACCTATCTTCCTCAGGAGATTGATACGGTTAAGGGAGAGGATATTCTGATCGACGAGTTCGGAAAAGGCGGCTTTACCATGGTAATGACCGAGGGTATGCCTGCTAAGGATGTTGCGAATTTGACTGACGAAATCAAGAAGGTCAAGGGAGTTTCGTCCGTAATCGGAATCGACAGCCTTACTGACGGAACAATACCGACAGAGATGCTGCCAGACTCAGTTTCAGAGATATTCAACAAGAAAGAGGATGGCAAGAATACTCAGCTTATGGCTGTATTCTTCGACAAGTCGGTTTCGGACGACGACTCGCTTGAGGCTCTTACTCAGATAAGAAAGCTCAGCGGCAAGCAGTGCTTCCAGAGTGGAATGACTGCGTTCGTACTTGACCTGAAGAATCTGGCAGAGAAGGAGGAGCCTATTTACGTAGGTATCGCCGTAGTTCTGTCACTGCTTGTTATGATGCTCTTTATGGATTCCTGGTTCGTAGCAATCGTATTCCTGATAAGTATTGCGATGGCCATTATCTATAATATGGGATCGAATATAGTTCTCGGAGAGATTTCGTACATAACGAAGGCACTCTCTGCGGTACTGCAACTGGCGGTAACCATGGACTATTCGATCTTCCTGTGGCACGCATATGAAGAGGAGCGAGAGATTCGCGAAGACAGATTTGACGCTATGTCACACGCAGTAGGAAGCACACTTACATCAGTAGCGGGAAGCTCGATTACAACTATCGCAGGATTCCTTGCACTTTGCTTTATGTCATTCACACTAGGTCGTGACCTCGGTATCGTAATGGCTAAGGGTGTACTCCTTGGAGTTATCTGCAGTGTTACAGTTCTTCCTGCACTTATCCTCGCATTCGAGAATAAGATTGAGAAGACAAGACATAAGCCATTTATGCCTGCATTCGATCGTCTGACAAGAATCGTTACAAGAAAGCCTGGCATCATGCTTGCAATCTTTGTAATCATTCTTGGACCGGCACTTTATGGCTACACACATACAGACGTTTACTACAAGCTCGACGACGGTGTTCCATCAACACTCCCTTTTAAGGTGGCTAACGAGAAGCTCGATAAGGATTTTGATATGAGTACAATGCATTTCGTACTTCTTGATGCTGATGTTAACTCAAGACAGGTTTCAAGACTTGAGGACGAAATTAAGAAAGTTGATGGTGTGTCATACGTACTAAGCGCCAACTCGATGACAGGTGGTGGAATGGTTCCTGATGAGGTTATTCCAACTGAGCTCAAGAAGGAGCTTATGAATGATAAGTACAGAATCATGCTTGTCGGCTCAGAGTATGCAGTAGCATCTGATGAAGTAAATGCTCAGTGTGATCAGCTGCAGACTATACTTAAGAAATATGACAAGAACGCAATGCTGTTCGGTGAGGCGCCTGCAACAAGCGATCTTATCTCTATTACAGACAGAGACTTTAAGATTGTAACTGCTATTTCAGTAATTGCAATTCTCCTGATTATCTTCTTCGTAATGAGATCATGGAGCTTACCAGTGCTTCTAGTAGCGGTAATCGAGCTTGCGATATTCGTAAACCTCGGTATTCCGTTCTACACAGGAACAGTAATGTCGTTCATCGACTCAATCTGCATCAGTACAATTCAGCTCGGTGCTACGGTCGACTATGCAATACTTATGACAACCAGATATAAGAGAGAGAGACTTAAGGGAATGAGTGCCCGTGAGGCGGTAGAGATTGCACACAGCACATCTGTACCATCAATCACAGTAAGTGCTCTTGGATTCTTCGCAGCAACATTCGGAGTTTCACTCTACTCCGATATCGATATTATCAGCTCAATGTGCGGACTTATGTGCAGAGGAGCTATCGTAAGCTGGATTTCAGTATTATTTATCCTTCCAGCAATGCTGCTCGTATTTGACAAACTGATAATCAGAACTACCAGAGATATGAAAGGGGTAGAGTAATGAATAGAAATTATAGAAGAAAGGCAGCTGTATCAATGCTCCTCGCCGTTACCATGACAGCAGGAACAGCCGCAGCAGCTTATGCTGACTCAGCAGTACTCAACAAGAATGAAACAGTATATGTAGTTACTAAGGATAACGGTGCAGTTAAAGATACAATCGTAAGTGACAAGATTACAGGAAGCGCTGACGCAAAGACAGTTACTGACAGCTCAAGCCTCAAGGACATCGAGGTAGTTAAGGGTAACGCTAAGATGAACAAGTCAGGAAACAGCATCACATGGACAACTAACGGTGATGAGGTTTGCTACCAGGGTAAGACAGACAAGTCAACTCCTGTAACAATGGAAGTTTCATATTACCTCGACGGTAAGGAGATGAGCGGTAAGGAGCTTCAGGGCAAGAGCGGTAACGTTAAGATCGTTATCAAGTACACTAACAAGTCAGTGCCTTGCGTACCATTTATCGCAGTATCAGGCTTCGTTGTAGATAAGGATTGCCTGAGCAACATCACAGTTGATCACGGTAAGGTTATCGAGGACGGCGAAAAGACTATGGTAGCAGGTCTTGCTGCTCCGGGAATCGGAACTGCTGTTGGACAGAAGGCTGCAGAGAAGATCGGTCTTAACGACACAGTAACAATCGAAGGTAAGGCTGACAAGTTCTCAGTAGATGAGATCATGACAGCAGTAACAAGCGAATTCGCAAGTGAGTTCGACACAGACAAGCTTGACGTAAGCATCGACATGGGCGATGGTATGAAGCAGCTTAAGAATGGTGCTAAGAAGGTAGCTACAGGTTCAAAGAAGCTCGAGAACGGAACTAACACTCTTAAGAGCGGAATCAACCAGCTCTCATCAAAGCTTTCATCAAGCATGACACAGCTTGGTGAGGGAGCAGGAAAGCTTAACGCAGCTATCGGTACATCAGATAAGGAAGGTCTCCGCAAGGGCGTAGCAGATCTTTCAACAGGTGTTAACGGAACTAAGCAGCTTGCAGATGGAACTAAGCAGTGTGCAGATGGAACTAAGCAGTACGCTGACGGAACATACCAGGCAATCGAGGGATCAAAGCAGATTCTTGCTAAGATGAAGGAAGCAAACCCAGAAGCAGACTACAGCGCACTTGAGCAGGCACTTGCACAGGCAGAAGGCGCAGCACAGCAGACAGCAGGCTACGCACAGAAGACTTCAGAACTTGCAGCACAGACATCAGGTGTAGCAGGTCAGGTTGCAGAGGGTGTTGTATCACTTCAGAACGGAGTTGCACAGATCAGCGCAGGAATGAATCAGCTTTGCACATCTATCGGTGGAGCTTCATCAAACACTGAGCTTTCAGAAGGACTGAGCAAGCTTAACAACGGTGCTGCAACACTCGCTAAGGGCCAGAAGCAGCTATCAAGCGGAGCAAACAAGCTTGCAGCTGGACTCGACAAGGCAGACAAGACACTCAACGAAATGGTAGATGAGCTTACAGGTGAGATCGATAAAGTAAGAGGAAGCCTCAATGCCGGACGTGACTACAACAACTTCTCAGGCATCTCAGGAAACATGGATGGAAGCGTAAGATTCATCTACAAGACATCACTTAAGTAGAAGTGATAATAAAATTTGCATTTAAACACACCGTTTAAATACACCTTAGAGAAAACCGCATCCGGTCGTTAGACTGAATGCGGTTTTCTCTTTATATTATCGTATTAAATTAATCAGAGGTGACGATGGTCATTACACCAGCCCAATCACCTTATACAGGAAGTCCTCCATAGTCATCCTTACGTCAAACTTCAGATCAGCATAATTGTGAATCTCATGTCTGTATCCGCTAAACAGCTTAGTCTCGACATCATGTCCTGTAGAAATAAGCCAGTTGCTCACCTGATACACTCCCTCACCATAATTACCAACAGGATCACAATCTCCCGCCATATTAAGAATAGGAAGTCCCTCGGGCACCTTCTCAGCCCATGCTGGACCAGTAACCTGCAGAATCATCTCGCAGAAGTCACGCAGCGTTCTGTTAGTACAAGGCTTAGTGAAAGCATCAAAAGGATCGTTCGCGTGGTCGTACTGCACATTATAGTCGTGGCAGATCCACTCGTTTCCGAACTCAATATCCTCATCACATCTCTCACACATCCATCCGAGAAGCATAGCAGCGTTCTCAGGCTCTCTCTCCATATCCTTACCCTCGTCGCACAGCTTGCTCAGATGGCCAAAACCGCTTTCAGCAGTCGCAAACTCCCCTGCGGTACCACATAGTATCACTCCTGCAAGTTCATCGCCGTATTTCGCAATATAATCACGTGCAATGAATGATCCCATGCTGTGTCCATACATGAAGTATGGAAGGTCAGGATAGATGTCCTTTACAATCTGAACCAGAGTATGCTCGTCCTCCATCATAGTGTGCGCACCAGTATCTCCCCAGTCACTCCACATATCATTAACCATAGCAGTCTTACCATGGCCTACGTGGTCATCAGCAGCGACAACAAAGCCTGCATCCATAAGACTTACTATCATGTGGAAGTATCTTCTTGAGTGCTCGCCAAAACCGTGTACGAGCTGGATGACACCTACCGGCTTGCAGGCAGGGACGTAGATCCATCCCTGAACCTCGTCTCTCTTGTTATAAGATGTAAAACTAACTTCATGAAGCATACAACTACCTCCTCCTTTACGTCGATTAAGAAATAGACCTAGTCTTAAAACATATTAAGCTAGATTAATATAAATATATGATACCATTCGTGTGATGAATTTATGAATAAATATACGTTTAATTGAACAAGTCGTCTCAAAAGGTGTGAATTGATATTTGGGATTTTTGAGAGTTTTAAAGAAGTAATTGTGGAAAGAAATTATGTTTCGAATTGCCGGTAAAAGGGCAGTAGAATACGCTTACATGAGTAAATATTTTTACATAGAAATGTAACTCTATACACACATTTCCAAGTACAAGATTAGAAATATTGATGCTTTATTAAACCTTTTAAAACAGAAGATATGTGAAGATTGAAATAATACAACAACGGATGATCATAGGTTTGAACAAGTAATTAATAACAGATGAGATTGATTTAAATAATTAGAAAACACTCTCATCTAATTATTAATATCGCCGTAAAGTTGGCGGTGAAAGAGACAATCTGTACATAATGTATGGAATTTAGTGTTTACATTGACTTTTGATAATGCGAATGATAGTATGTACTTGCGTAACATACGTAAAGGAGAGCGGAAGTATGAAAAGAAGCAGAGTAAGAATTGAGAGAATAGAGATAGAAAACTTCAAGAATGTGAAGAATGGTCAGATTTCTCTTAAGAATAATAGAAAGAATTTTAAATCAAGTATTCTAGGTATCTATGGACAGAATGGATCCGGAAAGACTGCGCTCATCGATGCTATTATGTTGCTTAAGCTTGCTCTGTGTGGACAGGTTGTACCACCACAGTATGCAGACTATATTCATGTTGAAGCTGAGTATGCAAGACTTAAGTTTGATCTATCAGTAGAAATTCCAGAGGCAAATATATCCTACGATGTAATCTATGAATTCAAGTTAATGAAGGATCACAACGATATTCAACTGAACGTGGTGAAGTCAGAGAATTCTAAGGTTGTATTATACGATGAAATACTTAAGTGTTCATATATCAGCGGCGAGGATAGCAGCAGAATGTCTAATCTTATAGATACTAGTTCTAGTGATATTTTTACACCTAAGAATAAATATCACGAACTTGTTGGTAAGGATAAATCTATAGCGACTGACCTTCTAGTTGCGAAGCGTCTTGCTTTTGCTACATCAAGATCTTTTGTATTTTCACCTGAGCTTCTGGATGTAATTCAGGAAAACTGTAGTCAGCCTATATATTGGAATCTTATTAAGATGCTTGTCGATTATGGTAACTATGAACTTTTCGTTATTAATACTCAGAATAATGGAATCATTACCATGAATGCGCTTCCATTAGCTTTCAGATATGAAAATGAAGAATCAGGATTTGTAGGCAATATCATGCTGTCACTTGATGAAGCTGAGACTGTACCTAAGGAAGTGGCGGAGCTTATAGAGAAGATTATTCCTAATATGAATATGGTTCTTTCGCAGATTGTTCCGGGTCTTACAATCAGTATGTATAACTTTGGACCTCAGATTCTAAAGAATGGAGATGTCGGCTGTCGTGTACAGTTGATGTCTAAGAAGAACAGCAAGGAGATTCCGCTTCGATATGAATCAGAAGGCATCAAGAAGATCGTATCAATCCTACAGCTACTGATTGTTGTATATAACGAACCATCTATCACAGTTGCTATAGATGAACTTGACGCCGGGGTGTTCGAATACCTGCTCGGTGAACTATTGAGAATAATATCTGAGAAAGGAAAGGGGCAGCTTATTTTTACATCACACAATCTTCGTCCGCTAGAGACATTAGATAAGGGCTTCATTGCATTTACCACAACTAATCCAGAGAAGCGATACGTCAGGATGGCAAATGTGAGCGAGAATAATAATCTGAGAGATTTCTATTATAGAGATATTGTTCTGGGAGAACAGAACGAGGTTCTTTACGAGCCAACAAATAATTATGAGATTGCTCTGGCGTTCAGAGAGGCTGGTGAAATGTAGTGGCAAAGAAGAAAGTAGTTTTCGTGATTGTGGAAGGTCCATCTGATGAAGAAGCCTTAGGTGTGCTGCTTTCTAAGATATATGACAAGAATTCGGTATTTGTTTACATAATGCATGGAGATATCACAACTCGTGTTGGCGTTAATCCAGCTAATATTGTGTCGAAGATTGGCAATGATGTAAAACGATATGCGAAGCAGAATCATTATAAACAATCGGATTTCAAAGAAATCATTCATATAGTGGATACTGATGGTGCATATGTTCCGAATGCAGCCATCGTAGAAGACAGAGATGCTATTAAACCTGTTTACAGCACTACTGAGATACATACGTCAAACCCTGCAGGCATTGTAAACAGAAACGAAATAAAGCGTGAGAATCTTGATCGTCTAAGGTCAACGTATCAGATATGGAAGTTACCATATAGGGTTTACTATATGTCATGTAACCTTGATCACGTTCTATATGGCAAGCTGAACAGTTCAGATGAAGAGAAAGAAAACGATTCATTCAGATTTGCCAAGAAGTACCGGAATGATATTCCGGGATTCCTAAAATACATAACTAAATCAGACTTTGCAGTTGGGACAGACTATAAGAAATCTTGGAACTATATTACAGAAGAACTGCATTCTTTAGAGAGGCATACAAACCTTGGATTGTGCTTTCAAGAGACTGTGGATGCTCCAGATATAAACGAGTCACATGTTAAGTGATTTGGCAAATTACAAATTAATAATGATAAAAGTCATGAACTTCAATGGCTAACATGGCAGAAGGGTCGGGAATGCCCCCGACCTTTTAAAGTGCTCTTATTCGTCGCTATTCCGCCTTCTCGAAGATAATCTGATCCTTCGCGAAGTTCATCTTCAGAGTGTCGCCATCCTGAGTCAGAGTGATGTCATCAAACTTCTTAGTAGTAAGGTTGAATGTTCCATCCTCGTTCTCTTCAATAGTACCCTTGCTCTTGATACCTATAAACTCAACAGTTGCACTGTGATCCTCATTGATAGTCATGCTGAATTCGCCCCATACTTCATGAGTATCAGCTTTCTTCTTCTCATGAATGCAAGTCTCTGAATGCCAGTCTCCTGTAAGTTTTGCCATCTTATCCTGACTGCAGCCAGGCAGAATCATCATGCCTGCAAGCATCAGAGTAAGCAGCATAATAATGCTTCTCTTCTTCATAGTTTCGATCTCCTCATCCTGTAAAAATGTCTATAAATGACTTAAGACCTGGCCCGTGGTGGACCAGGTCTTAATAATGCATATAGCCTAATTACGGTATAAGCTTACTTCTTAATATCAATTAAAAACTTAGAAATTTGTAGCTGATTATATGGCTACAAGGGAGTTTAATAAAATCCTCCAAAAGCCTTGAAAATAAAGGATTTTTCGCAATGTGCCCGTCATATTTCTTTATACGATTTCACACGATTTTACCCTTGTCACAGCACTTTATAAGGGCAAAAGCAAGGGAAAGAAAAACTGGTAACAAGATATAACAGCGTGTGGCAATCGGGAAACTGTGATGTATGTGCGAATATATTATTTTGGAGGATAACACAATGGAAAAATATATTTATGACGAAAGCAACGGTTTATGGTATGAATTGCAGGGCGACTATTATATCCCTTGTCTGATACTTGTCGAAGAAGAAACACAGCCTATCGGCTTGTGGAGGCAGCGGCACAGGGACTATCTGAAAGAGCATAGGAAAGTAACCTATACCACAATGCTGATGGAGGGCAAGCTGAACAGCTATCTTGCCGACATTGACAAGCAGGCGGAGGAAATGTATCACCGCTTGATTAAAGAAATGGCAGAAAGGCAGGGCGTGACGGAGCAGCTAAAGGCAGAGAAGCCATTCGAGTGGATAGGCTTAATGAATAACATTCAAGCCTGTGCAAGAGAGGTAGTCAACAGTGAGGTGATTTTTGTATGAGAAAACAGAAATATTACCTATACCTGACAGCAGAGGAACGGCGGCTCATATTTAACGCCTTGCTCTCATTAAGAAACAAGCTGATAGCGCAGGGCAGATATACGGACGCTGTTGACGAGCTTATGATAAAGATACGGAAATAGCACCGTAACGTCGTAATACGCAAAACTGAGGGGTAAGGTACAAACACCCTGCCCCTCAAAGTATAGGCTATGAAAATAGCTTAAATAAAGGCTTTTTCAGCCTTAAAATGTTCGCATTGCAAGGCAAGGGCGAAAATACTTTTTAATGGTATCTTCGCCCTCTGTTCGTCTATTGGTTGTAACGGTTTTCGGTGTCATTTTCCTTATCATATAAGGCTTTTTAAGGCTTGTTTCTTAGTTGGTAATGGTTTTTATTACCATCTGCCCGATTTCAGGGCATAAAAGCGTTACAGAGAAGCTATGAGCAAAGAAACAGCGGGACAGTCAAGCTGCCCCGCTGAATAGGTTATCTCATTGATTTTTTCTTTTTACCATAAACGGTAGTTCCAAATACGCCTGCGGCTGATACAAACAGCAATGCAATCCAAAGTGCCATATTGCTGTTATCTCCGGTCTTAGGTGCTTCTGCACCTGTATTCGGATTTGTTTCTGTCGGCTTAGCAGGTTTATCCGGCTCGGACGGGTCTGTCGGAACAGTCGAAGGTTCTATTGTATAAGAAACGGTAGGCTTCGTAAAATCTTCAGCAACACCTGCATTTCCATTGGAATCCACCGGATAAAGGGTTGCTGACTTATTGGTATGGAGACATTCATACTCTTCGCTGCCATCGGCATCAAATGTTCCATATTCACCTGCAACAGTCTGAGGATTCGTAAGTTTTACTGTGTAAGTCAACTCAACACGCTTATCAATGGTAACAGGAACATTGATTTCCCAAACAAAGCACTCATCAGAACTGCCGTCCTGTCCGTTTGCATAATAGTACAGAACAAACGGATAATTACCTTCACCGAAGGCGTAGCAAGCAGTAACATTAGCCTTATCAGTGTCCAGCTTAGTAACGTTCAGTTTTTCTCCTCCGACAGTCAGGGTCAGAAGATTCGCATCATTGACAAAATCAAAGTTATAAGAATTGCCAAAGTTGTCTGTCCCATAACCGATAACGTCCACGACTTTGGAACCGGCATCCAGCAGATATAGAATGTCGTTCTGGATACTATCAAAGTTGATCGTCTGGCCACCCGACAGATAGTTCATGAAGGAGGCAGCCCATGGATATTGAGCGTTAGATGTTGCCGTCATGGCGTAGCAATGGTATCTGGAGGCCAAAGACTGGTAGACCAAGCAGGTTTCATATAGTGCTTTATCTACCGAATTGGCGTAATTGGTCTGCCAGCCATCAAGCGGCGTTGCCTCCCCAACGGTACCGCCATAGGGATACTCGTAATCAGTGCCCTGCGCAGTTACTTGAGCGCCGGTGGTTTCCATCCATTTGGCCCAATCAGAAGGAGCCTCATTGCTGCCGTATTTGGAATACCAGTTATCGGGACCTGCCCAGTTCTTTTCAGCGTCTGCCCAGAAAGTCCATGCGGTGACGGTGGGCTCCTCGTTGTACATATAGGTGATACCATCGCTGACGAACACAAGATACTTTCGGCTGTCGTCCACACTGGTATCGCCCTCCAGCAGAGCCTTACCGGCCAGCAGACCTGCATGTGTATTCGTTCCGCTGGAGATATCCTGCTTGATGGCCGCTTCTATTGTAGAATATTCTGTCGCCAAATCTTTAAAGTCGGTGACATGCGCCTCTTTGTTGAAAATAACAACGCCAACCTTGACTTTTGCGTTCGTATTTTCAACCTGCTCTTTCAAATTCGTAAGCATTTTAAGTGCCTGATCTTCCAAATCGGCGCTTGTGGATTTATCCAGCACGAATACCACATCGGTAACCAGTTGTTCATCCTTTGCAGGCAGGGAAAGTGTTACCGCAGATTCAAAGTTTTTGTCCAGATTGGTAGCGGTCTTCGATTTTGAAATTTCCCAGAAATCTTTTTCACCACCGCTGCCACCGGAGTTTTCGGTGTAGGTGTTGGTAAAGACTGCTGTTTCTACATTCTGATTATTTTCACCAGTATCTTTCGCAAATGCCGTAGTAGGTAATAATCCCAACAGCATCACGCAGCACAGCAGCATGCTGAGAAAGCGCTTAGATTTCAATTTTGTTTTCATTTTGTTTTCTTCTCCTTTTAAAGAACATTTTTTCTTCTGCCTTTCGGCGGGGGTTTGTGGGAAAGCTCCCACGGGTGGTCCCGACCTCTGTTATACAGGAAAAGCGGGTTGTAATCCGTTATTAAGCAACCACCACCTTTCCGAATACGCAAAAAGGCGCATCACGCCCACGGAAGTTCCGCAGGCATAATGCACCCTTGAAAATACGTTTGAGTTTCCCCATTTTTAGAAAGTAAAATGAAAATACGGTATTGACTTTTGAATCCAAAAAGGGCAAACTTATCCTGTATGTATGTATGTATGTATGTATGTATGTATGTAAGCGTATTGCGATTTAACATACGAGTCAACCTCTTTTCGTAAAAAATCCAAAATTCTCTGTGCGGTATTCTCTGTAAAAGGGTGTACTTACCCTTTTGCGAATGTACACAATTATAGTAGCATAAACACACCGCAAATTCAAGAATTTATTGTGAATTTTCTGTCCTTGCTATTGACTTTTTCGATTTTTTGTGGTAATGCCATCGCATTTCTATGTAATCCCGCAAGGCAGGGGTGCTGCCCTGCGGTGTGGTTTTCTGTGTCAAAGTTACCTTTCTCTGTCAAAGGATTTTCTGTTTCTTGTCTGCTGTTTGCCCTCTGCCTGAAGCATTCTTAGCTGCGCTCTGATACTTCTTTTCTCGGGCGGTCTTTCGGCAGGCTGCTCTTTTTGCTTCAGCTTCTGCTCATATTCCCAAACTTCACGCTCGTATCTTGCCACTATCATTTCCATTTCCCGATAGGTTTTCATAAACGCCATTGCATCGGGATACCCTTCGTCCTTTAAGACATCGGGCATTTCATCAAGCCCTTTGGATATTTCGGCTTTGGTCTTTTCAATCTGCTCGGTAAGTGTCTTTCGCTCTTTTCCCTTGAATAGTCCCGTGGTTTCGGAAAGGGTTCTTTCAAGCTCCGGCAGAACCTTTTCCTGCAAGTGCTTGACTGCCTTTGCCTTGTCCTGCGCCTTTATCATCAGCTTCTGCATTGCCCGAAACTCTGCCATATCAATACTGAGGGTTGGTCTTTGCGGCATATCCTGCTGGCGGATAAGGAACTGTAAAAACTCCTTTGCCTTGCCGACAATGGTGCGGAACAGGTTTGGCATAAACCCGTTTTTCTCAATGGATTTTTTCACTTCATCGTGTATCTGCTCCTGCTTGACCTCCATTATCTTTGCTTCGGAGATACCCGCAATCAGTGCCATATCCGCTGTCCGGTTCCATTCCTGCCTTGCTTCGTTATCTGCTTTTATCTCCGCTTCTTTCGGATTGTTCTTGCCGATTTTCTTTGTCGGCAGATAAATACTTTCGGGATTGAATACCTGAAGTTTTTTACCGGGGTCGTGAATGTGACTGTTGATAAGGTCGGTGTAAACACCCTTGATTTCCTGCAAAAACGCTTCGCTTTTGTAGCGGTCATCTTTTGCGGTAAAGAGGTGCTGTTCGTAAACCTCGCCCTTTTTAATGACAATGCAGCCTTTGCGGACTTGTCCGTTCTCATCGGTTATCTCTTTCTTGGTGCGTACCCTTTTACCGTTTTCGTCAAAGAAAACGCTTCTTGAAGCAATCTTTATATCCGGCTCTGCAAGCAGCTTTCGCTCGCTGAATATGAGGTGGATATGGTAATTGGTCTTTTTCTTGTTGTGGTGCAGGGTGGAAACACATTCAACGCCATAGCGTTTTTGAAACTGCCTTGTGAAATCTTCAAGGACGGTCTGTGGGTTAAAAGCGGTGTAGACCTCGGGCAGGGCGATGATGAGTTCCCTTGCTTCGATACACGTTCCCTCTGCTCCGCTTCGCTTAAATTCCTGCTGGCTTTCCCTTGCAAGACTGCTCCAAAAGGGATTATCTGCGGTACGGTAGGTGGCGTATAGGTTTTCCTGTCTTGCGGGGCTTGTGATATATGAGATACGACCTTTGACATTATGGAGCTTCGACATCTGAATAAAACTGTGTCGTGCCATACTGTCCTTTCTCCCATAAAAGGGGCGTTCTCATTCTGCAACCGACAGGTCGGTTGCAGCTGTGCCGATGGCATTTGTCAGCGGTGCGGCAACAGAAAATTGCGGTGCAATTTTCTTTGTATCAATAGAGGGAATGTTCTGCCCGATATTGATACAGGCTCCCCGCAGGGGCGAAATACCCGGAGTACAAATCGTAGATTTGTGCGAGGGGTGTATTTCGCTCTCAAACGCCGAGGGCTTGAGAGAACGGTCATTCTACCTTGCGTACATCTTCTTTCAGAAGCAGGTTCCTGCCCTGATTGGCGGTCATAAACCGCTCTAAGGTATCGGTGCGTATAATCGTCTTTCGCCCGACCTTGAGAACGGGGAGCTTTTCCCATTCCACCAGTTTTCGCATCGTATTTCTCCCGATACCCGTACATTCGGCGGCTTCTTCGATGGTCATTCCCATTTTGAATTTACTCATTCGGCATCTCTCCTTTCGTAAATACTCATAATGCAACCTATGTGTTATCATTATACTTGTTTTGCTATCTCTTGTCAACCTATTTTGCAACCTGTTAATAAATATTCTTGAAAAAATATGAAAATACGGGTTGCAAATTGCGTTTCATTGTGCTATACTTGTATTCGTCAGGAGGTGAAGCCCTTGAAAAAAGAAATTACATTCACCGCAAAACAGGTCGGTGAACGAGTAAAAGAACGTCGAACAGAATTGAATCTCACAATGCCGGAACTCGGCAGGCGTATCGGAGTGAACAAGTCCACGATACAAAGGTACGAGGCAGGCGGTGTTGACCCCACAAGGACAATGATTATCAATGGACTGGCAGAGGCACTTCTGACCACTCCCGAATGGCTCACAGGTCTTTCGGAGGATAAGGAGTACGACAGTAAAACCCTCTGTGGAAAGGATTTGGAAGAACATATCCGAAAGTACATTGATACGGTATCCACGGTTGTGGACGGAGAGCCGCACCAGCAGCTTCTTACCACATTCCTTGGAAAGCTGATTGATTTGTATTCCGTTCTCTGCCACCACTTCTCCGACGCTATGACGGAGGTTGACCGTGTGGCGGAAGATGAGGGACTGAAACAGTCACTGATGAGATATGCCATTGAATCGGGAGCGATTACCGAGCGGGTTTACCACAAAGAGATGGAGACACCGATTGAGGATATGAAACGGTTCTTAGACGGGATTTTACATATCTACGATGAAGGACGCACCGCCGTTAAGATGGGCGACCTTTTCGGGATAGTAGCGGAAGCCGAAGCAAGGCTTGCCGAAAAAGAATAATTCCGTGGCACCTTGAAAACAAAAAATGCCTGCTTAATAACCAACAGGCAAGTGATATGATTTCACGCACAACATATATCACAGTTCCGATTGCCACGGATAGGAAAGGAGAAAATTATCTATGGCAAAAGGTTCTGTAAGAAAGAAAGGCAAAAAGTGGTACTACCGCTTCTATGTGGAAGACGAAAGCGGCAGACAGGTACAGAAAGAGTTTGTGGGAACAGAGAGCAAGTCCGAAACGGAGTCCCTGCTCCGAAAGGCAATGGAGGACTACGAAGCGAAAAAGTTCGTAGGCAAGGCAGATAATATAACGGTAGGCGAAGTGCTGGATATGTGGGTGGAGGAAGAATTAAAGCCCGGCAGTTTAAGCAACGGAACGGTAATGGCATACACCAATGCGGTGGCAAGGATAAAGAAGCACCCCATTGGAAACCGTAAGCTGAAAACCGTCACAGCAGACCATCTGCAAAGCTTCATTGACTTTATGAGCTACGGAGGAACTAACCCTGACGGGACAACCTCCCCGCCGATGAGCAAGGGATATATGCTTCAGTTCTCGGCGGTGCTGCAAGGAGCGTTCCGCTTCGCAGTCTTTCCGAAAAGGTTCATTACCTTTAACCCGATGCAGTATGTAAAGCTGAGAGGCAGGAAAGACGAAACGGATATCTTTGCCGAGGAGGAGGGCGCAGCAGAAGCGGTTCCGACCATCACTCACAGCGAATACCTGAAGCTGACGGAGTTTCTGCAAAAGAAGAAAAGTCCCTCACTCCTTGCGGTGCAGATAGCCTACTACACGGGGCTTCGTATCGGGGAGGTATGCGGTCTGACTTGGCAGGATATTAACCTTGAGGGGCAATATCTGACGGTAAGGCGCAGTATGCGGTACAACGGGACAAGGCACAAGACCGAGGTGGGAACGACCAAACGAAGCAAAGTCCGCACCGTGGACTTCTGCGACACCCTCGCAGAAATACTGAAAACCGCAAAGCTGGAGCAGCACAAAAACCGTTTCCGATACGGAGAGCTGTATCACCTGAATTACTGCAAGACGGTAAAAGAAAAAGGACGTACTTATTACGAGGTATATGCACTCCAAAGAAGCGAAGAGGTTCCCGAAGATTACAAGGAATTATCCTTTGTCTGCTTAAAGCCCGACGGTTCATTCGTGAGTGCGTCGGCGGTCGGTCAGATGTGTCAGAAGGCAAAGAAAACGGTGGAGGGACTGGAGGACTTCCATTTCCACACACTCCGTCACACCTACACGAGCAACCTTTTATCCGGCGGTGCAAAACCAAAGGACGTGCAGGAGCTACTCGGTCACTCGGACGTAAGTACCACGATGAATATCTACGCTCACGCTACAAGGGAAGCGAAGCGAACTTCCGCAAGACTGCTCGATAAGGTAGTCGGCGGATTATAACAAAAACTTTCCCTTGTTTCGGCTCATAAGGGCAAAAACAAGGGAAAATACATAAAATATGACAATCCAACAGGCGAAAAGCCTTGAAAATACAGGGTTTTTAGAAATATTGAGTTTTTAATTGTAATTGTCTTTGTTACTGTTGTGCCGTTTACAGTATCAGTACCGTTTGTAGCAAATGCAGTAACAGTTACAGTGTACTTCTTACCCTTGAGAAGTCTGTAAGTCTTGCTGATTGACTTAGCTGTGTAAGTCTTAGTAACAGCCTTCTTACCAGCTCTCTTGTAAGTTACCTTGTATCCAGTAGCGTTAGCTGCTGAACCCTTTACAGTCATCTTGCCCTTTGTTGTAGTGAGCTTAACAACTGACTTACCAACAGTCTTCTTTGCGATTGACTCCTTAGCAGTGTCTCTAGCTCCACACTTTGAGCACTCGAATGTCTTAACACCCTCTTCGAATACTGTTGAATCCTTAAGAATAACAACCTTATCGAATGTGCACTTTGTACCAGCAGCTACAACTGGCTTAGCTGTAACAATTTTCTTTGCAGCGTCAAATTCCTTAGTTGTAGCACCTGTTGCATCAAGCTTGTACTCATTACATCTTGAGCACTGCTCAATGTAGTATCCAGCAGTTCCGCAAGTTGCAGCTGTCTCATGCTTTACAAAGTTGTGACCGAGCTTAGTTCCAGTCTTTGTATAAACAGATGCAAGATTATACTTGTTGCAGTTTACACATTTCTGACCATAAAGAGCATCAGCTGTACATGTTGCAGCCTTAACCTCAACATCTGGAAGCCACTTGTGATGAGTCATAGGAGCAGTGCTGAAAGTCATAGCAATCTTAGTGTTGCCCTTTAGCTCATTATCATAGCCAGGCCAGTAAACTGTCTCAGTCTTTGCCTTTGTGTCAGCAACAACCTCAGCAGCAGGGAATGCAGCCTTTAGCTGTGCAAGAGTGTAAGTACCCTTATGAGCAGTGCACTCTTTCTCGCAAGTTGTACACTCTACAGCATAAGTGTCCTCAGTCTCGCAAGTTGCAGCCTTCTTTGTTACCTTGTAGCTGTGTGCAAGCTTAGGCTCTGTCTTTGAAAGATCCTCGTTTGCCTTTGTATCTCCGCAAACCTTACATACAAACTTGTTGTATCCTGCATGATCACAAGTTGCAGCTACGTGAGTCTTTTCCCAATCGTGAGTAGCAGTTGTTGTCTCGAGAACTGTTGAATTAGTAGTAGCATCCTTAAGGTTCTCGCCACATACTGTGCACTTTAGTCCCATCTGAGCACCGTGAGTGCAATCACCAGCCTTGATTACATCATTAAGCTTGTAAAACTTATAATCATCACTGTAAGCCTTCACAACGCCTGTTGTTCCAACATTTAGGATTGCATTTTTAGACATATCGTATGCAACATATCCTGACTTAATTGTATAAGTACCATCTTTCTGTAGAGTTCCTGCCTCCTCTAGAGTTACGGCAGTTCCGAAGTTGTGAGCATCGGTCTTCACATCCTTGTCATACCAAACGCCTTCAGCTCCGCAGTGCTCACATGTGCTCTTGTATCCAGTTCCCTTTCCACAAGTTGGCTCTGAAACCTTAACCTTCTTATCTGCATTCTTTGCAAAATCAGCGTTAACATGAGCTCTACCCTTTATAGTTTCACCGCACTTTGCACAAGTGTAATCCTTGCAATCAGCAACCTTGTTTGCACTATTATGGCTAACGAGGTTGGCGTTCTTTACAGGCTTAACATAACCACATGAACAAGTCTCTGCATCCATTACATAACACTTTCCATCAGCCTTCTGAGCCTTTACCCATGCATTCGCTTTATACTGATTCTCAAAACCTGACTCCTTCTGAGCAACCATTGCGTTTGCGTATGCTTCAAGAGTAATATCCTTTGATACGAATTCCTTGTCGTGGCCAAGAGCTTTTACAGTAATCTCTGAAGTCTCCTTACAGAAATCCTCCTTGCAAGTTACCTTAACAAGACCCGTCTCAGTGTGTGTTGGCTTCTTAACAACCTCAACATACTTAGCATCATCTGACTTAAGAACTTCATCAACTTTTGACCAATCGCAGTTATTTGGGATATTTGGTGTGTGTGTTGTGTGTCCAACTGCAGCGAAAGCCATTGATGGCATGAAAGATGCTGCCATTGCAACTGACATAAGAGTCGCAAAAATTTTCTTACGCATTTTCCAATTTCTCCTTTCCGATTTTTGTTTAATTAATTAAGCAGAATGCATTTTACGATCACGGCTCGTGGCCGGTATCATCGTCATTTTGTGGAACCGATGGTGCCGTATTGCGCCACTGTTCCGTGTTGGAAATAACGTTTAATTGAACAAGTCGTCTCAAAAGGTGTGAATTGATATTTGCGAAAAGTTGAATTATATTACCCATAATGTAAAACTTAAAAAAGTGTATAAAATGCACATTTATAGAATGCATCTGTTGAATATCGATTCATTTAGATGAAAAATTATTCAGTAGAAGTAGATTATTACAGAGTTGTTTTTGATAATCGTATAAAGTACAATGAGTTATAATAGAAGCCAACAATGAATATAAAGTAATAGATGTTTTAAAAAGTGAAGGCAAGAATGAATAAGTATTTAGGCGAATTCCAGGTTGAAGAATTATTTGATATAAAGGAGATCGGCGTCACTATGCCGGTTCTCTGCAGAATAGACAATGGAAAAGATGTAATCGCTAAATATATGCGAAACCCATTTGGGCAGCAAGTTTTAATTAATGAGTTAATTGGAAGTGGACTTGCAGATATGTTGGAGATTAATGTCCCTGATTACGGGATTTGCAATCTCTCTGAGAATGTAATTATTGAGGCTCCTCATATTGATTGCTTGGATACAGATAATGCAGGACCTTGTTTCTTCTCAGTTTATCATGGTGATACAGTTCCGATTACCAAACGATTATTATCGAGCTTGGAGCCTGGTGAATTTGAATCATTGGTTTTATTTGACCATATAATAGCAAATCATGACAGACACAAGGGAAACCTTCTTATTAAATCAAATAAGGCAAAGGAACTATTTATAATTGATCACAGCCATATTTTTGGCAAAGGAATTACGATAACAGTCGATACACTGAGTCGTGAATTGAATAATGAAACAATATTAAGCTCTGCTATTTTAAAAGATAATATGGAATTATACGATTTGTTGTTTAAATATGTTGGATTCGATTATGAACAATTGATCAAGCAATCTGACAAATTTAAGAAAATGTATTCGAGCGACAGCCTTCAAAAAGTTTTAGAAACGATACCTGAGTTATGGATTGGCTCTGGCAAAGGTGATATACTAAAATGCATCGTTGAATTAATTAATAAGAGAATAATGTTAATCGATGATATCTGTGAAATGATAATTAAAGAGAGGAGGTTATTATAATGAAAAAGTGCTTAAAGTATTCAGTCTTGAGATATTCTCCGTCAACGATAACTGGTGAGAGAATTAATTTAGGTATCGTTGTTTATGATGAACTCCTTGATTTACGTGAGTTCAGGTATACGAAGAAATTTAAACGCTTAAGCAGTTTTGATGATGAAATCGATATTAACACCATTAAGCTGATTTTACAGGATATAAGAGAAGATTTAAGTGTTACCTTGCTATCAGAAGAGCATCTCGATGTAGAAGATTACATTAAATTCTACAACAATGATTTACACTTCGATTCACCAAAGCAGATTGAATATGATGACTTTGATGAGACCATTGATAGCCTGTTTAAAATCTATTTCAGATTCGACTATGAGAAGAAAGATAGACCTGATAAAACTGCTGATGTTAAGCTACTTGAAGAATTAATTAAAGCAAAGTCTATTGAATATAAGAAGAATCAACCAGTGGTTGGCGAATTTGACGAGAATATCAGATATGATCTGGTTACACCGGAACACAATATCAAGGTGTTTGATTTTGATGGTAAGGATCTATCAAAGGTGATCAATACTGCCAAAGTGTGGGCATTCAATGCGATGACATCTAAGGAAATCGACAAACTCATCTACATATATCGATATAGTGATGAATTGAAGAATTCAAACCCTGACTTTGACTCGATAAAGAAAATATTCGATGCATCCAAGGTCAAGTTTTGCAATTTCGAAGATGGCATACAAGAGATTAGTAGGATAAGCTAGTAGATACACCACTAGTATACATAATCTTAACTGGCAAAAGGTCGGGATACCCCGACCTTTTAAAGTGCTCTTATTCGTCGCTATTCCGCCTTCTCGAAGATAATCTGGTCCTTCGCGAAGTCCATCTTCAGAGTGTCTCCGTCTTGAGTCAGAGTGATGTCATCAAACTTCTTTGTAGAAAGTTTAAATGTGCCATCCTCATTCTCTTCAACAGTACCCTTGCTCTTGATACCAATAAACTCAACAGTTGCGCTGTGATCCTCATTGATAGTCATACTGAAGTCGCCCCATACCTTATGAGTATCAGCTTCCTTCTTCTCATGAATGCATGTCTCAGAATGCCAGTCTCCGGCAAGCTTAGCTACCTTATCCGAACTGCAGCCAGGCAGAATCATCACGCCTGCAAGCATCAGAGTAAGCAGCATAATAATGCTTCTTTTCTTCATAGTTTCGATCTCCTTATCCTGTAAAAATGTCTATAAATGACTTAAGACCTGGCCCGAATGGACCAGGTCTTAATAATGCATATAGCCTAATTACGGTATAAGCTTAATTACTTTGTCTTTACAGTCTTAGTAGTTGTTGCTCCGTAAACTGTGTCAGTTCCGTTTGAAGCGAATGCAGTTACCTTAACTGTGTACTTCTTGCCCTTAGCAAGCTTCTTGTAAGTCTTTGAGAGGTTCTCAGCGTCAACTACCTTAGTGATAGCCTTCTTGCCAGCTCTCTTGTAAACTACCTTGTATCCAGTAGCGTTAGCAGCTGAAGCCTTTACTGTGAATGCCTTCTTACCAGCCTTTAATGTTACTACAGGCTTCTTAACTGTCTTCTTAGCGATGATTGTCTTAGTAGCATCCTTAGCTCCGCAAACTGAGCACTCAAGCTGCTTAACGCCTTCTTCGAATACAGTTGAATCCTTAACTACAACCCACTTATCAAACTTATGAGCAGCACCAGCTGCAACTAGAGGCTTCTCTGTTGAAATGATGTTCTGAGCAGCATTTCTTACATCCTCAACGTACTTGCCAGCGCCATCTTTGTAAAGATTACATCTCTCACACTTAACAATATTGTAACCATATTCTCCACAAGTTGGAGCTACATGCACCTTTACGTCCTTGTGTCCAAGAGCTACTGCAGTTACAACTGGTGCAAATACACCATGAGCAGCAACCTTTCCACAATTGTCACACTTATAACCTGAAATCTCAGGAGTTGTGCATGTAGCAGCCTTGAGAACAACCTGCTTTGTGTACTTGTGAGCAGCTCCAGCCTTAAGAGTTTCAATATATGGAAGCTCTACTGAATCAGCGTGCTTTTCATAATTAACAACAAAGTTTGCAGGGTTAACCCATAGTGATGTGTTCTTTTCTGTGAACTGTGAAGCATTAACCTTAACAGTTTTCTTGCATGCTGAGCACTTAACAACATAGTATGCAGCATTTGCACATGTTGCATCTACCTTCTTAACCTCAAGCTTATGTCCAAGAGCCTTGCTATCCTTCTTTGGTGTCTTTTCTGCAGCAGTTATATCATTAGTTGTTCCAGCTGCTGTCTTATATGTACCACAGTTCTTACAAATCTTGTACTCCTGAACTGGAGTTGTACATGTTGCAGGGATTTCCTTTGTCTCCCAATCGTGCGCATTAGCTGTAGCAACCTTCACGTTTGCATAATCACCTGCATTAATGATGTTTCCGCATGCCTCACATGTGAATCCAACAGTATCCTCACCTCCGCAAGCATCAGCCTTCTTTATAACAGTATCCCACTTATAGAAAATTGGATCATCAAATGACTTTACATCAACAGCATATCCTGCTGTTACATTTGATACTGTCTTTGGTCCTTTTTTAGGTGTTGTTACAGTTGCAATAGCTGTCTTTCCATCATAGTAAGTAATTGCATTTCCTACAGTTTTCTTATTAGATGGAGTAACTACTGTCTTAGGAGTGCAACCTGTCTTAGTCTTGCTTACCTCAGTGTACTTCTGCTTACAATACTTGCAAGTATATTCTCTCACTTCGCCGTTTCCGCATGCAGCAGCCTTCTTAACTACTACGCCAGTATCAGTAGCTTCGTGATCATGAGTAGCGTTTTCATCAAATACTATAGTCTTTCCACAAGCTGCACAAACAGCTGACTTTTCACAAGCAAACTTTCTTCCGTCCGGATGATTTGTGTGGTTGGCAGCGATGTCAAAAAAGTCATCAACAACTCCGCATGAACACTTCTCAACCTTAATCTTGCAGTACTTGTTTCCAACAAATGTCTTTGCTGAAGCCTTAGTCATTTCCTTCTGTGCAATTTTAGCAGCAGTATACTGATCTGGAGTCATCCATACCTCATGGAAATCCTTAGCTGGGTGACCTGTTTCAGGAATTACAACTTCAACAACCTCATCACAGTAATCCTTTGAAGTACAGTGTAGCTCAACAAGACCCTCTTCTGTATGTGTTGGTGCCTTTAGTACCTTAACAATATCCTTAGTGTCTTTGTTCTCGCTAGCAGCTTTGACATCAGTCCAGCTATCAGTAGCTGTGTTTATGCCATCATTTGTAGTGAAATTTACTGCAAATGTATGCTCGCCAACAGTTGTAGCAGCGAAAGCCATTGATGGCATGAAAGATGCTACCATTGCAACTGACATAAGAGTCGCAAAAATTTTCTTACGCATTTTCCAATTTCTCCTTTCCGATTTTTGTTTAATTAATTAAGCAAAATGCATTTTATGATCACGGCTCTATGGCCGGTATCATCGTCATTTTGTGGAACCGGTGGTGCCGTATTGCGCCACTGTTCCGTGTTGGAAATAACGTTTAATTGAACAAGTCGTCTCAAAAGGTGTGATTTGATATTTGGGATTTTTGTATGATTTTGTAGTTTGAATAGATTCTTTGAACTAGTGTAAGATTAAGATAGCTATGTAGATTTTGCAGTTATTCAGAATGTAAATATATACATAATTACGCAAAGTTATACATCACGAGTTTATGATATTTCTGATCTGAAGACAATATGAATCGAGCATATATGATTTAAGCGTTGTAATATGCGCATAATTGCAACCGTATTTAAAATACGTTTGCAAATACGCTCGAATATATCGATTCTATGTTGCAAACTCCAAAGTACTGCGGAGAATATAACATAGAATTGTCTCGAACAGTGAAGATTATCTTTTGTTTAGCATGCAAATACAATACTCAATACCATCAAGATAAGCGTGATAGGAAAACATACAGAATAACGTTTAAAATTTACACCTCTAGAAGAATAGGGCTTGCATCTCATTTTATTTGAAATATAATAAAAATGTGATTCAGATACACATAATTACATATAAAAATGTGAGGGAGGGCGCCATATGGAACGATTTATTCTGACAAAGCTTCTAGAATGGAAGAAGTCGACATATCGTAAGCCGTTGATTCTGAAAGGCGTGAGACAGGTTGGCAAGACATGGATTCTTAAAGAGTTCGGTAAGCGTTATTATGAGAATACAGCATATTTTAACTTTGATGAAAATGAAGAATATAAACAATTCTTTGAAACGACGAAGGATGTAGATCGAATACTACAGAATCTTATGATGGCAAGTGGACAGAAGATTGTGCCAGAGAAGACGCTCATCATATTTGACGAGGTTCAGGATTGCCCTAAAGTAATTAATGCGATGAAATATTTCTGCGAGAATGCTCCGCAATATCATGTTGCGTGCGCTGGTTCTCTGCTCGGAATCGCTTTAGCTAAGCCGTCATCATTTCCTGTCGGCAAGGTCAACTTTATGCAGATTGATCCGATGACATTCTCTGAATTCCTTCTTGCTAATGGTGATGAGAATCTTCTAACATATCTGAACAGTGTGGATACCATTGAACCTATTCCAGATGCATTCTTTAATCCATTATATGAGAAGCTGAAGATGTACTATGTGACAGGCGGAATGCCTGAACCTGTTAGGATATGGACGGAATCGCATGATGTCTCAGCCATGCAGGACGCACTGTCTGACATCATTGGAGCGTATGAACGCGATTTTGGCAAGCATCCGAACACAAGTGAATTCCCTAAGATATCGATGATATGGAAGTCTGTTCCATCGCAGTTATCTAAGGAGAATAAGAAGTTTATATACAAGGTTGTTAAGGAGGGAGCAAGGGCGCGTGAATATGAAGATGCTCTTCAATGGCTCGTTGATGCACGACTTGTACACAAGATTTATCGTAGCTCAAAGCCAGGCCTTCCGATGAGTGCGTACGATGATTTATCGGCTTTTAAGATCTATCTCGCAGATGTCGGGCTGCTAAGACGACTTGCACAATTATCTCCTACCGCATTTGGTGAAGGAAATCGTTTGTTTACTGAGTTTAAGGGGGCTTTAACAGAGAATTATGTGCTTCAGACATTGATTACACAATTTGAAGTTAAGCCTCGTTACTGGTCGCAGTCCAATCCTCCATATGAAGTAGATTTCTTAACCCAGAGAGAGAATGATATCTTCCCAATTGAGGTTAAATCTGAAACAAACACATCGAGCAAAAGTCTGAAGAAGTTCAAATCTCTATTCCCGGATCAAGTGAAGCTAAGAGTTCGTTTCTCGCTTGACAATCTTAAGCTTGATGATGATATGCTTAATATTCCACTGTTTATGGCAGATCAGGCAGATAGACTGATTGGATTAGCACTGGAAATGAAATAACAATTATATAGGCCGATTCTATGTTACAAACTCCACAGTACTTTGGAGAAATTAACATAGAATCGGCTTTTCTGATTGTTGTATTAGAATTTGAATCTGTCTATTGAGATATCTGTGAAATCGACATTGTCTTTCCTGAGGAACATAATCATGTAAATCGGCAGGTATGTGATCTTATCTTTAACTTCGACATTTCTGCCTGAGAAAACTATCGCGCGGTTGATGCCATAATCATTATTTCCGAGAACGTTGTCTAATGCGGAATGCTTCTTGTAGTCTTTGCCGCTTTTGACCTCTATTGGAAGGGCCTCACCATTATCCTCGATGATGAAATCGAGTTCACCCTGTTTCTTATTATTGTAGTAATAGCAATCGTAGCCGTGTGCAATCAGTTCCTGCGCAATCAGATTTTCAAATATGGCGCCTTTATTGATATCGCGTTCCTGGTTAAGAATCAATAGCTTGCATGCCTTTCCATAAACTGTTGTCAACATACCGATATCAGATAAGAATAGTTTGAAGAGTGAATTCTTCCTGTTAATCATTAATGGAATCACAGGCTCTGTCGTGTTAAACACTGGCAACGCCACACCGGATTTCCATAGCCAGCTAAAACTGTCACTCATCCGTTCAAAGCGGAGGGCTTTGTCTATGTCTGATATTTTGAACCTTTTGTTCTTATCATTAAGCTCTGAAGGAATTAACTCATAGACAGTGGTCAGGAGCAGTTTCTTGTTATCTGCTTCATACTGGGTGAAGTCCAGTTTGTATTGCTCCATGATTGCGGTGTGCTCGTCCATTACAACATCAATATTATCTGTTAGTTGATACTTTGCAACAGCAGCTGGCATACCTCCGATTATGAGATAAAGGTTGAATATCTGAAGCATCCTGTTATGAACTATCTCATCAACAGGAATCTTATTATCATAAGAAGCACGTAGCGTCGTCATGACATCATCACTAATGTTAAAAATCTGCAGAAATTCCTCGAAATCCAACGGGTACATCTTGAGTGTACGAAGCGATCCAACTGGTGCTGACCGCAAGTTTACTATCTCTACGCCGAGAAGTGAGCCACTCATAACATATTTGAAACGGTTGTCTTCAACGAGAAATTTAATCTTAGTTACAATCTCTTTGTACTTCTGAATTTCATCGAAGAAAATAACGGTCTCTCCAGGAATAAGCTCCGCCGTTGTATAGAGTGAAAGCTTCATTATCATGTCATTTACACTCGTTGCACCTGAAATGATTTCCACGACCTCGGGTTCATTAATGAGGTTAAACTCAACATAACGGCAGCCCTCTGACTCGAGACATTTGCGAATTGCGTATGTCTTGCCAGCCTGTCTAACTCCATATACAAGTAACGCTCTGTGGTCAGTATGTATCCATTTCTTTATTTCCTTATCTATCTTTCGAGCTAACATAAATATACCTCGTGTGTTCTTCTATATATGTACTTCAAACAATTCTCTGCACAAAATACTGTACGTTTTCTAGCCTAATTATAGCTTTGTTTTGTACGTTTTCCAACCATTTTGTAGGGTGATTTTGTACGTTTTCCAACTACCCAACTCTCATGAATGTCTTAATTATTATTTCTTTATTCGCATTGAATGGTCCTGAAGGCACTCTTGACTTTCGAAAAATAGAAATTTTTTCATTTTTGAAAGTGGTAATTCAGTTTCATTTTCTGTTTTTACACCTAGTGATAAATGTATAAATTTACATCTGTCTGTAATGTTATTCACTGCAGCAAGGTGACTTTTCGACTAGTTATCACGAGTTTAAGACCAAGCTCCCTTCCAGTATTCATCTCTCAAATCCTTGCAAAAATCCCAAATATCAAACCACACCTTTTGAGACGACTTGTTCAATTAAACGTTATTTCCAACACGGAACAGTGGCGCAATACGGCACCATCGGTTCCACAAAATGACGATGATACCGGCCCCGAGCCGTGATCATAAAATGCATTTTGCTTAATTAATTAAACAAAAATCGGAAAGGAGAAATTGGAAAATGCGTAAGAAAATTTTTGCGATTCTTATGTCAGTTGAAATGATGGTTTCATTTATGCCATCAATCGCATTTGCTGCAAGTCCAAATCATACTTGTGAGTATGCTGTAACAGTTACTGGAAACGCTGTAACATGGTCAGCAATTCAGGCACTTAGCAGTGATGATGCACAGTATGTTGAGGTTGTGAAGAAGCCTACATGTGGTGATAAGGCACAGGATGGAGAGGCTATTCTAACATGCAAGAAGACTGATTGTGACGAGGCATTTGCTGGTCACACAAAGACTGTTAAGATTACTGGTGTAACAGGTCACGAGACAGAATCAAAGGAGTTTACTGCAGAGGATCTTGCTAAGAAGCTCGTTGAGCAGAAGACTTGGACTCAGGAGACAGCTAATGATTTCGTTGAGGCTGCTAAGACTGCAAACAATACTACTCACTATGAAGGTGAGATATGGTGTTATTACACTGCAAATGTTTGCAAGATTTGCGGAAAAGTTATTGGCGTAAGCGCTAATAGTACAACAACTGGAATCACAGGTCATGATCACTTCAGAGATAAGTCATCAGGATGCAATGCTACTGCAAAGTGTCTAAAGTGCGGCAAGGTTGTTGCTGTTGAGTTCGGAACTAATACTGGCACTCATGTAGATTCAAAGAAAACTGTACAGGTAAAGGCTGCAACTTGTGATCAGCCAGCACAGGAAAAGCATGTTTGTGCAGTTTGTAATGAGCCATTTGGAGCAGCTACTGCTGTAGAAGGTTCAAAGCCACTAGGTCATAACCTTGGTACTGCTGTAGCAGCATCAGAGGCTACTGACGCAAAGGGCGCACTAAAGAAGGGTTACTTTATTGTAACTGGTACTGATGAATATGGTGATGCTACTGCTAAGTACTACAAGTACAACACATCAGTAGTTGTAAAGACTGGAACTAAGGATGAATGCTCAACTGAATACAGAGGAATTAAGTGTGCTACTTGTGGAAAGTATGTAGTATTCGACACAAACCACAAGGTTGCTGCTGATGCAATCACAGTAGAGACTAAGGCAAACTTTATTTCAAAATGCAACCCATATGCTCTTCCTCTCGCTACAAAGCATGATTTTAAAGAGGAAACAGTTCCTGCAACATGCACTACTGGATCAAACACAAAGAAGACTTGCAAGAAGTGTGGTTATGTAGAGTATGCATATCATGTAGATGGACACCCAGAAACTATTTCACCAGAAGGTAAGCCAAACACTAAGCTTGGTCACAACTATGTTGTAACTGAGGTTAAGGGTGATTGCGCTCATCAGGGTAAGGTTGTTGTTTCATGCTCAAACAAGGACTGTGATGAGACAGTTGTTGTAACTGATTCAACTGCAGCTGCTCCTGCACATTGTGTTAAGGATACATCTGGAACAATTTACTTCAGAGGATTCAATGATGAGCTTGTTTCAAACAACGCTATTGCCCTTCCAGCTGTAAAGGCTAACCCTGCAAATCACCAGTTTGGAGCTCTTACACTTTACAAGGCTGCAGATTGTCAGCACAAGGAACTTTGGGCTCAGAAGTGCAAGGTTTGCGGAAAGATTGACGCTACATCATTCACTGAGAAGGGTGAGCTTACAAAGCACAATATCGTAAAGCACGAAGTTGCTGCAACTTGTGGTACTGCAGGATACTACACTGAGGAGTGTACTCTTTGTGGAAAGTACAGAGCTACTGGAGGACAGTTTACAACAACAGCAACAGCTGATGATGTAAAGAAAACTGAGACTGCAAAGCCTGTTGTAAAGAATGGTGCAGCTTGCAAGTTTGACAAGTGGGTTGTAACTAAGGAAGCAACTGTATTTGAAGAGGGTGTTAAGCAGCTTGAGTGTTCAGTTTGCGGAACTAAGGATGCAACTAAGACAATCATCGCTAAGAAGACTGTTGGTAAGCCAGTTGTTAAGCTCATCTCAAAGAAGGGCAAGCTCACTGTAAAGGCTTCAGCTGCTGACAATGCAACTGGATACGAGGTAACTTACAAGAGAGCTGGTAAGGCTGAGGTTACAAAGACTTACACTGCTGAGCAGATCAGCAAGACTTTCAGACTTCTCAAGGGTAAGAAGTACACTGTAAAGGTTACTGCATTCGCTTCAAACGGAACTGATACTGTAGAGGGTGCAACAGTAACTAAGTCAATCAAGATTAAGAAGTAAGCTTATACCGTAATTAGGCTATATGCATTATTAAGACCTGGTCCATTCGGGCCGGGTCTTAAGTCATATATAGACATTTTTATAGGATAAGGAGATCGAAACTATGAAGAAAAGAAGCATTATTATGCTCCTGACTCTGATGCTTGCAGGTATGATGATACTACCTGGCTGCAGCTCAGATAAGGTAGCTAAGCTTGCCGGAGACTGGCATTCAGAGACTTGCATCCATGAGAAGAAGGAAGCTGACACTCATGAGGTATGGGGTGACTTCAGCATGACTATCAATGAGGATAACAGCGCAACTGTTGAGTTCATTGGTATCAAGAGCAAGGGTACTGTTGAAGAGAACGAGGATGGAACATTCAACCTAACTACTAAGAAGTTCGACGACATCACTCTGACTCAGGATGGAGACACTCTGAAGATGGACTTCGCGAAGGATCAGATCATCTTCGAGAAAGCGGAATAGCGCAAACCTCAGAATATACCAAAAGGTCGGGAATATCCCCGACCTTTTAAAATGCTCTAATTCGCCGCTAAGTCACTGAATGCCGACCTCCGGCCCCAAATCATAAATCCTATTTCAAATGCTTCGACAACACAGACAGTATATTGCTGCTCTTACCTGCATTCACATTCTTTGACGACAAGCGGGATGTTTCGACATTAGCAATCATGCTTTTGGTCTTAAACGATGTAGCGAGGGCCTTCTTGCTACTGTTCTCAGCCTGGCTGCCAGTGTAAACCTCCTCGATATCCCGATGGAACCAAATCAGTTCATAACCGTTATCCTTGCAATACTTAGATATGGCATCGAACTCCTTCTGTCTGTCAAGATTGGATTCTAGTGCATCGGTGTCAATACAATAAATGACAACGCTCTGACCGGGATAAGAACGACTAATCTTACGAATCTCAGAGACAATCTTATTCTTCTTGTAGTTAGTCTTACCCGCCATATATACAGGACTGAGCTTTATATCATTACCTACAGCGAAGAATCTGTTGATCGTTTCTCTGATGTAAACCCAGTCGGTCTTTGCTTTGTTATCGCTTTCCACGCAGAAAATCAATTGCTTACTCATCTTGGCCTCCCAGGATTCCAACAAAATCCGTCGATTCCACGTTAAAAGGCAGATATTCAATCATTCCTGCACGGTACAGACTTTCTGGCGAGTAGTTACCGTTAGTCTTCCATGGAATAACCCTGTTGTCATTAGAAAGGAAATCAATCGACTTCTTATTTCTTCTAAGCACCGACATTGGGCTCGTGTTGTGCGTAGTAAAGCAAAGCTGACCCTCGCCATATTCCATAAAGAATTCGATGAGTTTGCACAGGTATATGTCATTAATGTTCGCATCCATCTCGTCGATAAACACTATCGCACCCTCTGCTGCTGCATTCAGATAATCAAACAAATCTATCAGCTTCTTAATTCCAGTACTCTCAAACTCTTTATCAACCGAATATTCTGGATATTTCATCACAAGTGAACAATCATAATATTCGACATTTTCTTTCTTCTCGATCTCGATTCCCACAAGATCCGTCTTAAACAGCTTAAGAAAACCCTCGAGCTGATGCACTCTCCTCTCATATTCGCCAAAAAGTGGCTTCAGCACCTTTCTGTCCCGCACGCCCGCATACGTCTCGAAGTCATTGAGAACTTTGTCTGCATCCTTGAGCTCACGAATCGTCTCTGACAGAAAATATAGGTCGTGTTGATCGCTTGCATCCATGTAACATCTGATTGATAGCGACCAAAAGAACGCAGTCAGCAGGTCGTCAGTCACCCCTGAATCTGGAGTGAGTGGCAGCAGTTTGAATGATACTGACAGAAAAGTTGATTTCTCAAGCAGGTTTGCAGTTTTTATCTTAAATACTTCCTTCGATTCATCAGAGCATTGAATACTTTTAAGCTCTCCATCACAGCATTCATAGATTGTCGAATAGAATGTTGAAGTTCTGCTACGTTTGCTTAAATTCTCATAGCTAATGCCATACTTACCTGAAGTAAGCTTCTCGATACGAATTGAATATGAATATACTGAGTCAACGATGTCACCTATTAGGTGTACAAAATCAAAATTGCAAGAGAACTTCTGTGTCTTCTTGTTGATAATCTCATTAAGATAACGCTGATTGGATGCATCACTTAGATAATCTTCCTCAAGGCATAGAAGCTTAACCAGATTTACAGCCGATACAATAGCGGTCTTACCCGATCCATTCTCACCATAAATTGCCTTAACATTATATCCATCCACAGAGAAATCCTTACTTATAGACTTCTTGTAGAAATCAATTGATATCTCATTTTCAATATTCTTTATACCGCTGAGTTTAAGATTCAGCAAAAAGAATTTCTGTTTCATTTCAGATTCTCCTTAAACACGATTGCTTAAATCATAAATATTTCTAAATCAATTCTAATCTAAATGCGAAAAATATACAATATGTATATTTAAACCACAGCATAAAAGCTTGTTTACACATCCCTTAGATTGTATATAGATTCATCTTTCTGGAAAAATATGCTGCACTTTTGCGTTAAAAACTGACTTTCAATCAAGAATTTTTTTCTGTTTCCGTGCGTCATCTTGACAACATAAACATGCCCAAAATCCCAAATATCAAATCACACCTTTTGAGACAACTTGTTCAATTAAACGTTATTTCCAACACGGAACAGTGGCGCAATACGGCACCACCGGTTCCACAAAATGACGATGATACCGGCCTAGAGCCGTGATCATAAAATGCATTTTGCTTAATTAATTAAACAAGAATCGGAAAGGAGAAATTGGAAAATGCGTAAGAAAATTTTTGCGACTCTTATGTCAGTTGCAATGGTAGCATCTTTCATGCCATCACTCGCATTCGCTGCAGTTACAAACGAAGCAACTGCCAGCAAGGATTGGCTAGATGTTGCTCACACTTATCTTGGAGACAGTGGTGTTTCAAATGTCCTTGTGAAGACTTGGGTTAATGACAATGATAAGAAGGATCAGGTTGTTGACTACAAGTATGCTACATGCACAGAGGATGGATACGTTGTTCTTAAGTGTAATGCTACATCATCACAGGGTGCTTGCAAGGAGGAGAAGAAATTCGAAATCCCAGCAGATCATAAGTATGTTGATGCTCAGGTTACAGTAGAGCAGTATGTTGCTGCTATGAAGGAAGCAAAGGCAACATGCTTTGAGAACGAGGCACAGGCAGCAGTTCAGCTTAAGAAGATTAAGGAGACAAACTGCAGCCCTACTGTAAAGGTTAGCAAGTGTACAGTTTGCGGAAAGATTGACACAGAAAAAACTACAGGAAATTATGGTCCTAAGGAACATGCTAAGCCAGCAAGCACAAAGGCTTGTGCAACTTCATATGTATGCTCAAACTGCCATCAGACAGTAAAGGTTAAGGATCCTACAGCACACCCAACACCAGCTGACCTAAACGCAGGTACAAAAACTGGTGCAAAGGTATGCGGTACTGATGTTGAGGAGAGAGAGTACAAGTGTGCTGACTGTAACGAGACATTCAAACTTATCGTAAAGAAGGACGGTTCTGCAGAGGCTAAGCCAGCTTGCACAGATTTCACAAAAAAGGTTACTGTACTAGAGGGCAAGGATGGTGGCTTCTACCTAGCTGATGGTACTAAGGTAGCAGATTCAACTAGCAGGACAGAGCCTGGATACATTGCTTCAGGCACTTTCGCTAAGACATTCTATGCATCAGATGTTACAGTAAACGGCAAGTACGGATTCACATATGCAAAGTGCGGACATGTTACAGTTAGCAACGACCCAGCAGCTGAGGTTGTAGCAAAGTGTGAGCACAAGTGGGAAACAGTAACAAAGGAAGCAACTTGCAAAGAAAACAAGAAGGTTGCAGCTGTATGTACAGTTTGTGGTAAGTACACTAAGACTGAGGAAGTAAAGCATGCTAACCCAACTGTTTATGATACATTTGCAGATGCAGCTACTGAGGTTACAGGCACTGCAAAGGGTCACGACCTTCATGCTGAAGCTGTAAAGGCAACTTGCGAAGTACCAGCTCACTATGTAATTTCTTGCAAGACTTGCGGAAAGAAGTATGATGGCGTTAAGTACTACGAGTTCGATAAGGACAAGGATGCTAAGTCAGTATACCTTAACAGCGCTACTGGACAGGTAAGATCAAGTGCTCCAATGCTTAAGGACTTCGAGCTTAAGTACCTTGATCCAACAGTTGCACACCACAAGATGAGCAAGGACAGAGTTGTTCTTAAGGAAGCAGATTGCGAAGTTGGTCAGCTTATGGGCTATAAGTGTGAGACTTGCGGAAAGCTTGACGTACACAACCCAGTTGTAACACCTAACACAGTAGTAGGACACAAGCCAGCTAAGGTAAATGGGCATGCAGCAACTTGCGGAACAAAGGGAACTTACATGGTTCAGTGTGAGGTTTGCAAGAAGTATGCTAAGAAGGAAAAGTACGATGTAAATGACTCAGATGATTGGGGCAAGAATGAGCATGAGTTCACTTCAGCTCCTGCAGTTGTAGGCGATCATGCTAAGTGCGACTTCTCAAAGTGGGTTGTTGTTAAGGATTCAACTGTATTCGAAGAGGGTGTTAAGGAACTTCACTGCGCTAAGTGTGGTGCTGTTGATGGAAGTAAGGCTCCTGTAGCTAAGAAGACTGTTGGTAAGTCAGTTGTTAAGCTCACTTCAACAAAGGGCAGAATGACTGTAAAGGCTTCAGCAGCTAACGCTACTGGATACAAGGTAACTTACAAGAGAGCTGGTAAGGCTGAGGTCACAAAGACTTACACTGCTGAGAACATCAGCAAGACTTACAGACTTCTCAAGGGTAAGAAGTACACTGTAACTGTTACTGCATTCGCTTCAAACGGTACTGATACTGTAGAGGGTGCAGCAGTAACTAAGACAATTACAATTAAGAAGTAAGCTTATACCGTAATTAGGCTATATGCATTATTAAGACCTGGTCCATTCGGGCCAGGTCTTAAGTCATTTATAGACATTTTTACAGGATAAGGAGAAACGAGAAATGAAAAAGATTAGCATTATTATGCTGCTTACTCTGATGCTTGCAGGTATGATGATTCTGCCTGGATGCAGTTCAGATAAGGTAGCAAAGCTTGCCGGAGAATGGCATTCCGAAGTATGTATCCATGATAATAAAGAAGTGGCTACTAATGAAACTTGGGGAAACTTTAGCATGACTATCAACGAAGACCATAGTTGCACAGTAGACTTCATTGGTTTTAAAAGTAAAGGAACCATCGAAGAAAATGAGGATGGCACATTTAATCTTAAGACTAAGAAATTTGAAGATATTACTTTAACTAAAGATGGTAAAAATCTAAAAATGGACTTTTCTAAGGATCAGATTATCTTCGAAAAGACGGAATAACGCAAACCTCAGAATATACCAAAAGGTCGGGACGAGCCCGACCTTTTGTATTTTAAAAATTAGTCCATCACCTTGTTTATGTTGATTAATTACTTAATCTTTACAGTCTTTACAGCTGAAGTTGCCTTAACGCCATCAGCGTTGATAGCTAGAGCCTTGAATGTATACTTCTTACCCTTAGCAAGCTTCTTAATAGTTACCTTTTGGCCAGCCTTAACTGTCTTAGTAACATACTTTCCGCCAGCCTTCTTGTAAGAAATCTGGTACTTAACAGCGCCCTTTGTTGACTTAACTGTTACAGTAGCAAGCTTCTTTCCAGCCTTTACTGTAGGAACAGCATACTTAGCCTTAGCTACAGTCTCCTGTGCAACCTCTACGTGGTTACATACTGAACAGTGCTTTCCAGCAGTAAGACCAGTAGCGAATACTGTTGCGTCTACAGCAGCATCATCTACGAGAGTGTGACCTTTAGCAGCAATCTCCGCTGTTGCTACAAAAACATCTCCACATACTGAGCACTTAACGCCAGCAGTGTGACCCTTCTCTGTGCAAGTTGCTTCTACTGCAGGAACTACCTCATACTTGTGTCCCTTTGCTGCGATTGCCTTTGTAGCATCACATCTTGTGCACTTCTCAACGCCATCCTCTGTGCAAGTAGCAGCCTTCTCAACCTTGTAATCATGTCCGAGAGCAGCAGTTACTTCGTAACCGTCTTTCTCTCCGCATACTGAGCATACCTTATGAGCAGTGTATCCAGTCTCTGTGCAAGTTGCAGCCTTTGCAGCTACATCCTTGTAGTCGTGACCAGTTGCAGCGATTGCCTGCTCGTCTCCGCACTTAGTGCTCTTCTTGAGACCAGCCTTTGTGCAAGTAGCCTTATCAACTACCCAGTAATCGTGACCAGTAGCCTTAAGAACTTCCTTGCCGTCCTCGTGACCACATACTGAGCACTTCTTGTGTGCAGTATATCCGTCCTCTGTGCAAGTTGCAGCCTTTGCCTCAACCTTTTCAAACTTATGCTCAAGGGCCTTAAACTCAACGTCCTTAGCCTGTGTTAGGATTTCTCCATTTGAGTGGTTGTAAGTTGCTACGTATGAACCCTTTCCAGCAACTCCGCACTTTGGAGCCTCGAACTTCTTAACCTCAACCTTTGCAGGCTGTGAAGTCTTAACAGCTCCACAATCCTTGCACTCCTGGAATACTACCTTACAAGTTACGTTCTCAGGATCCTCAGTGTTCCATACGAACTTCTTAACATCCTGATAGTTGTGCTGTTTACCCTTTACTGTAAACTGTGTAGTTGCCTTAAATCCAGCCTTGTCGTTAGCATACTTATTAATATCCCATACATTAGCAGAAGTTAGAGTACCATTCCACTTAACATTTACAGGGATAATCTGCTCATCACAAGGCTTCTTATCCTTGTTAAGCTCAGCCCTCTTAGCTATGTCTACAGTTGCTTCAGCAGCTGTAATAGTCTTTCCATCGTTGAACTTAAGATCGCAATTCTTGCAGTGAACGTTCTTCACAACTACGTCAGTTGCCTTTGCAGCTGATCCAGTAATAGCAGTCTTCTGAGCATCCGATAGCTCGAAATCTCCTACGAGCTCATGCTGAGCAGTTTCCTTAAGGCTATCCTTGTTAACAGTTGAATACTTTCCTGTGATTTCGTTCTTTGTGAACCATGCATCACAGTTCTTACACTCATAGTGAGCCTTGTAGCCATCTTCCTTGCAAGTAGCAGCCTTTGCATCTACATATTTGTAGTCATGATCCTTTGCCTTTACAGTGTATGTCTTTGTTTTATTAGCTTTAATGCCAGCAAGAAGATCCTTTCCTTCTGGTGTGTAAAGTGAAGCCTCGTAAGTTGCAGTAGTGCTTGTGCAGTTTGCCTCTGAAGTGAGCTTAATCTCACACTTCTGTGACTTAGTTGCTTTGCCACAATCTGTGCACTTCTCTGTTACAAGATTGCAAGCAGGAGTCTCATCAGCCTTAGACCATACAAGCTCTTTAACAGTCTCCTTATTTACGTGTCCAGTTGCGGCAGCACCAGCAGTCTCCTTTACGTACTTTACAGTAAGATCCTTCTCTGGTCTTGTTGTTGTTCCAGCATACTCAAGTCTGCCGTGAGGAATTACAACATCAGCTGACTCTACAGTCTTTCCTGGCTCTGTGCAAGTTGGAGTTTCCTTAGATTTATCCTCTGTAATATCTGCGCCAATAGCTACATAAAGCTTATCAGTATCAACTGTAGCTGCATTGAAAGTCTTGCCACAATCCTCACACTTTAGAGGGGCCTCCTTCTTAAGTGAAAGCTTGTTGTTATCCTTAACCCAGTATGATGAGTTTGATGGAACTGTCAGGTGGTGACCCTTTGCAGGAATAGTTGTTTTTGCTTCACCAACATCCTCGTTCTTCTCGTTCTTGCACACGAAATCTCCGCATACAGTACACTTCTTGTACTCGTAGTTACCATCTTTCTCGCAAGTAGCAGCCTTTGCAGCTGTTGTCTTGTATATGTGATCATTGAATGTAAGTGAACCTACTTCATAATCCTGTGATGATGTTACTACTGTATCACTTTCTCCAACAGGATTTTCTGTAACGAATCTAACCTTAACATTCTTTGTCTCTCCGCAAGGGTATGCTTTAATTTCAGCATTGCCGTTATCAGCATCAAGGTAAATAACCTTTGCAGGGGCATTGAACGTATGAGTTGTCTCAGTTGTTGCTTCTGTTGAAGTAGCCTTAATTAGGGTTGCAGTCTGTGATCCTGGTGTCCACCTCCAGCAATCTGCAAGCTTACCAGGAGTTGTGTAAGTCACTCCTGCAGCAAATGCAAGACTTGGCATGAATGACAGAACCATTGATGCAGACATAAGAACCGCAAAAAGTTTCTTCTTCATAGTCTCTCCTTTCGAATTTAGGTGTGTTCTAACTTTTAATAAACGTTTCTAAATAACACGTCGGGAAGCGGTTTTATTAAACGATGATGGATGTTTTTTACGTGCTTCCCGAGTGATATTTATGATTTTGAACAAATCGTCTCAAAAGGTGTACTTAAAGATTATGAGATTTTGCGATTTGGAGAGGGGCGGATTTGTTTGCTATGCAAACTGAAAAGGGAACAAATATAGGTGTAGAAGAGTGTATATATTTCTAATATAATGAAAATATATACAGAGTGGCGAAATGATGGATTCGAGCGTAAAGTAGAATATAGATATATTGATAAATAGAGGTGTGAATCATGAAAGAGACCAGAACACTTGAATATAAAGAAACGATCAGCGGAAGCTTCCTTAAAAGCGTAAGTGCTTTTGCCAACTACGATGGTGGAACAATACTCTTTGGGGTTAAAGATAATGGTGAACACGTAGGAATTGCGAATCTTGAACAAACTTGTCTAGATATTGAGAATAAAATCAACGATTCGATAAATCCGCAGCCAAGTTATCAGCTGATGATAAATTATGATACGACAATTTCACTTGTTGTTAAGCCTGGAAGGTCAACTCCTTATCTGTATAAATCAAAGGCATACAAGAGAAACGATACGGCAACAATAGAAGTTGATACAAACGAATTGACTCGTCTGATTCTTAAAGGAACTAATCGAACATATGATGAACTATCATCTGACAACCAGAACTTGCAATTTTCAATTCTTGAGAAGAGATTAATGCAGGAAACTGGTATTGTTTCGTTTGATCTTAATATTCTTAAGATATTAAATCTGTATAGCGACCAAAATGGCTATAATATCGCAGCAGAGATTCTGTCAGATGAGAACTCTCTTCCAGGAGTTGATATTGCCAGATTTGGCGAAAGCATTAGCATCATCAAGAATAGAAAGACTGTTGACCACTGTTCTGCAATTGTTGTGTTTGATGAAGCAATGAAATTATTCCGCGAAAACTATAGATATGAGGTTATAGATGGCAGCACTAGACGTGCGATTGAAATGATTCCTGAGAGAGCTTTCAGAGAGGTTATTGCCAATTCTATAATTCATAGAAGATGGGATGTTAGAGAGCATATTCGCGTGATGATGTTCGATGATTATGTAGAAATATCGTCACCTGGAGGCTTGCCAGAGGGTTTATCAGAAGCCGCATTTCTTTCAGGAGATTATTCAAAATTCAGAAATCCGATTCTCGGTGGGGTGTTTTTCAGACTAAATATTGTTGAAATGTTTGGCACCGGAATTAGAAGAGTTAATGAGTCGTATGAAAACAGTATAAGCAAGCCAGAGTTTAAGGTTTATGAGGATTCAATTAAGGTAATTCTACCTGTTATAAAGTCAAAGGAAGATTTGTCTAATGACGAACTTGCTGTTTATAATGCAATCTCTGATGCGGACGGAAGCAAGATAAGTGAAATTTTAGAGAGTGTGGTATTCGGCAAATCAAAGACAAGAAATCTGTTAGAGGTTCTTATTGAGAAGAAGCTTGTATATGTTACAGGTAGCTACAAGAGTACAAGGTACCACAAGGCTTAGATTCAAATACGCTCGCAAATACGCGCTTTTTGGCAACCGTAAATTAAATACGGTTGCTTTTATCGTGAACGTAAATCTTTGAACGCGCTCTACGACTGCTATTGTGCGGGATGGCGGTGAGACGGAGAAATCTTTTGGCAGGGGGATAAGGATGCATGAAATCCTGCAAGAATTATACAAAGCAACAGAAATCGCATAAAAAATGCAGATTTTTTAACGCGAAAGTATGTACTGTTTTACGCGCGGAAATAGTGTACACTACGTGTATGTAATTAATTGCAGAAATGAGAATTTGTGTATGAGCTAGATGACTGGCAGAGGCATGCGCAATTTTGGTGTGATCAGCAATGATTTTTATGACAGGGATGAATCATTGACTGATTTAACTGATGTGATGATCGGCGAGATTTCTTCATTTGCAACTTGAGTTGAATACGGATGATGGCTTGCGGGCGAAGCTTGAAATCAGAGAACTGGATAGAATGTGCACTAAAGCAATCAATGATGCAGAGGTTGATGCGGAAGGCTTGCCCGTACTGGATTATGTCGGAGGCATTTATGGATACTGTGAATTTCTGAAAGGCGTGTATGAAGTAGGCGAGGATCCTTATGAAGACAAGGATGAGACCACGCACCTGGGGCAAAAGCTTGGGATGGACAGGTCGAATGACCCGCCCGGAGAATATGTTGTAGAGATTGACAGAACAACCTTTGAGTATTACAATGTATTACACAAGGCTGTTGTTAATGACAGTGAATGCAATAGTCTATATGGACAATTTGATTTCATGAAAGGAGGAATAATTATGGCAATTTCAGTTAGACTAAGTGATGCTGATGATAAACTTATAAAACAATATGCAACGCTACATAATATAAGTGTATCAGAATTATTCAGACAAGCTGTAATGGAACGAATTGAGAATGAATATGATCTATCTGCATATAATGTTGCGATGGAAGAATTTAAAAAAGATCCAGTAACATATTCACTAGACGAGGTAGAAAGGGAACTTGGACTTAAATAATGTATCATGTTGAATTCTCAAAGCTTGCACTGAAGCAACTGAAAAAACTGGACAAACCAACGGCAGCATTAATTGTTGGATGGGTTAGGAAGAATCTTGAAGGTGTAGATAATCCAAGAGTACATGGAAAGGGGCTCACTTCGAACAAATCCGGACAATGGAGATATAGAGTTGGTGATTATAGAATAATTGCAGAAATAATAGAGGCTGAGGTGGTAGTGCTAGTGTTAGAAGTTGGACATAGAAAAGATATATATATGTAAGAGAAAAATCATCCATACTGGTGAGAATCAGACTGGATGATTTTATACGTATTGGGAATAGGATTAAAAAATATTAGGCATCGAAGTTAGGCATAATTGCTTGGCTTCGATGCTTTTTTCATGCCTATTGTAAACATAAATTGTTAAACATGTGAGCAATAGGTTGGACTTCTATATGAGTCTATGTAACAAGAGGCGTTATATGTGATATATGGAGAGAGGGGAGGCAGATAATTTTGAGATTTTGATAAGGCGTCTGCCGAAATGCCGATGATAACTATGTTTTGATGGAATCGTATGCCGAAATACAGACGATTCCACCTGTTTAGAAATATCATCTGCCGAGGGAAGAACTGCGTAGTCAAGCAATCGGCAGATGATACCTCACAATCGCGTGAACACTGGCAATGCGTCTGCAAATTGTGATCGAAGCGGGAATTACTTCTGGCAGATGAAAATTAATTTTGGCAGCAAACATCTGTATTTCGGCAGACGTCCTTTGCAGAAAGGCATTAACGTCTGTAACTCGGCATACTGCAGTGGGATATAACGGAGTTGTCTGCCGCAGATGGATGCCGGTGGAGTGTGTGAGCAACTTGAGTGCAGATGAATGAGTGGCAAAGTGTGTAATGTATGCCGCGTATGTATTAGAACTCCTGCGGTGGGTGTGCTAGAACGTCTGATACGCAGGTGCACAGGCGTGGTTATGCAGTTTGTATAAATATGCAGATATGGTTTAAATTGTGCGTAATTGTGATTTCTGAAAATAGGCGGATTTTGCGAGGTTTTTACGAAATGCAGGCCGAAGCCGGGCACACAATGAAGGTCGAATGCAGGCCGAATGCAGGCCGCGCGCGGCATATACAAGGGGGCGCATGAAATGGAAAAATATTATATAATTATTATCTATTGTTATGCGCATTTAATGTGTGCTGAAATGGCGCATTTTATAATAAAATAAAAGGTATGAATGAAGTGAATTATAGAAATGAAGTGAAATATAAGAAGAGGATTCTGGCTCTTGTGGTAGTACTGGTTGTTGTGCTGCTGGCGTCAGTTTTTCTGGGGCAATTTGCGATTACGCCCAGGGAGCTTCTTGGAATTGTTGGATTTCGATTTATGAATATTGCAGGATCCGAGTTTGTGAATATAGAGCCGTTTTGGAGTGAGCAGAGCGCACATATATTCTGGTCGATAAGGCTGCCGAGGATTATGCTGGCTTGCGTTGTTGGCGTGGCGCTTTCGACTGCAGGGCTTGTGTATCAGAATGTATTTGAGAATCCGATGGCATCACCGGATTTTCTTGGTGCGTCTTCGGGAGCTGCTTTTGGTGCGGCGCTTGCTATAATTCTGGGCTTTGAAGGAATGGGGCTGACAGCATCGGCATTCGTGTTTAGCCTACTGACAATTCTGCTTGTGTATATTATAGGAAGTAAGGCGAAGGGCTACAGAACTATAGGTCTCGTGCTTGCGGGTCTGATGGTGAGCTCGATTGCACAGGCCGGAACCTGTTTTATAAAGCTGGTGGCAGATCAGACTAACCAGCTGCCGGCTATTACATATTGGATGATGGGGTCACTTGCGTCAGCGAAATCGCAGGATCTGATTTTTGCAGCGGCAGTTATAACAGTTGGAATTGTTCCAATCTGGCTTCTCAGATGGAAGCTTAGTGTGCTGACTGTTGGCGAAGATGAGGCGGCATCGATGGGCGTGAATGTTACTAAGGTGAGATTTATTTCACTTGTTGCGGCGACGCTTGTTACTGCAGCGGCAGTGTCGGTCAGCGGAGTTATTGGCTGGGTTGGACTTGTGGTGCCGCATTTCTGCAGGAAGCTTGTCGGAAATAATCTCAAATATCTGATGCCGGCGGTGATGCTTTCGGGCGCGGCATTTATGCTTGCAGTCGATGATGTATCGAGGTGCCTGCTGGCAATCGAGATTCCGATCGGCATACTGACAGCACTTATCGGCGCACCGTTTTTCCTCTATCTGATTGCAGGGGGAGGTGACGAATGATGATTGAGATTAGGAATTTGAAGTTTGCTTACGGCGATTACCAGGTGCTTAAGGATATAAGCTTCGAGGCGCGTGAGGGTGAGAAGCTATGTATTCTCGGTCCGAATGGCGCGGGCAAAAGCACAATGTTTCGCTGCATTCTCGGTCTGCTCCGCGGGTATGAGGGTGAGATCCTAGTCGATGGCTCTGAGGTTTCAGACCTACCAGCGAGGGAAAGGGCGTCTCGCATGGCGTATATTCCGCAGACATCGAAACAGGTATTTTCGTATACAGCGCTCGATATGGTGCTTATGGGAGCATCTAGCGCGCTAAGCGCGTGGCGCGCGCCAGGTGCCAGAGAGCGAAAGCAGGCGCTGGCGGCCCTCGAAAGACTTGGTATATTGCAGCTCGCCGGCAGACTATACACCAACCTATCAGGCGGCGAGCAGCAGCTCGTCCTCATAGCACGAGCCATCGCGCAGGGCGCGAAGACTCTCATCATGGACGAGCCGACATCAAGCCTCGACTACGGAAACCAGATGCGAGTAGAACAGCAGCTTAAGAGCCTGGCAGAGGATGGCTATCTGATAGTACAGTCAACACATAATCCAGAGCAGACCTACATGTTTGCAGACAGAATAATAGCAATCAAAGACGGCAAGATAATAAGCGCCGGACGTCCAGAGGACATAATGGATGAAGAGCTTATAAGAGAGCTGTATGGAATCGACGTCAGTGTCGTGGAGTCAGTCCAGGGCAAAGCCAGATTCTTCGAAATGAAGGAGCGATAGATGAAGAGAAGATTAGCTATTTTAATACTTGTGATTACGCTTGCAGCAGCTGTTCTTTCGGGCTGCAGCGGAAGCAAGGTCACATACGAGGACGGCGTCGACACATACATATTCACAGATGACTACGGCCGCGAGGTGGAGCTGAGATCTGACATCCGAACCATCGTTGGTTCGGGACCTAACACCCAGATGATTCTCTGCACGCTGGCCCCTGATATGCTTGCGGGACTTAACTCGGCGCCATCGACAGAGCAGGAGCGTTTTTACCCGCCAGAATTTCAGGATATGCCGACGCTCGGTCAGTTCTATGGATCGAAGACGAGTCTTAATATTGAGAATCTGATCAAGGTCTCGCCAGACCTTATCATCGATATCGGTGAGCGAAAAGAGGACGGCGAGAAGGATATGGACAGCATCCAGGAGCAGACAGGAATCGCAACGATTTACCTTGAGGCTGGCCTTGACTCATATGACAAGATGTATAAGAAGCTCGGCAGGATTCTCGGAAGAGAGGACAAGGCGAAGAGGCTTGCGGCATATTGCAAAGAGACATCTGATATGGCGGATAAGGCAGTCGCGAAGATTAGGGATAAGAAGAAAGTGTATTTCGGGGTGTCGACTACGGGACTTAACGCGAATGCAAACGAAAGCGTGCAGGCCGCAGTTTTGGCCAAAATCGGTGCTGTAAACGCGATCACTCTCGACGAGGACGAGATTAATGGTATGGATGGAGGAAATCCCGTGGGCTTCGAGGTTGTCTACAAGGCGGATCCTGACATCATAGTCTGGGGACCTGATAGCCCGTATGACGAGGTTTCGAAGAAGTCGCAGTGGGGTAAACTCCGCGCTATAAGAGATGGAGAATATTATGAGGCTCCGGGCGAGCCTTACAGCTGGATGTCATCGCCGCCATCGGTAAATCAGGTGCTCGGCATCAGATGGCTCGGTAACATCGTTTATCCTGAGGAGTTCAAGCTCAATATTGAGAAGGACGCAAAGGAATTCTATAAGCTATTTTACGATTATGATTTAAGCAGCAAGGAGCTTACGAAGCTGCTTTCAAGATCGCACAAGAATAAGAAATAGGAAGGTAACATGAGGACGGCAATTAGAAGAACCGGTTCAATATTATTAATATGTCTTCTGATTCCGCTCGGAGTGGCGCTCGATAAGGCAGATGTTCACGCGAATGCGACGGATACTCTGACCTTTAAGGTCGGATATTTTGGCTGGGACTCGTCGGAGTATGTGGAGAAGAAGACCTTCTCTGTAAGCGATATCAAGAGTATGTCGAGTGGTTCGCTTCGTGCGTACTCATATTACGATGCTTCGGGACACAGGATTGCGATCGATTCCGCGTATGGCGCGGATCTCGACACACTTCTGAACCGTGCGGGAATTGACAAGGGCTCAATTTCAAACCTCGCCTTTTATACGACTGACAGCGGCGACGGTGCTTTTGCCACCTTCACGATGCAGGAGCTTGTACTGACGGACAGATACTATTTCCCAGATCTTGCAGCAGCTATAGGCAAAGACGGTAAGTATGTTGATTCGGACGCCAAGAGACAGCTGTGGAACAATGCTAAGAAGGTCAGCGTTGCGCTCGCGTATCAGGACAAGTGGGTGTGGTATCCTGCCGAGACCGAGGGGGCCAAGCCAACTGAGTTGGGCCACAGCACTGCGAACAGATTCCGTCTGTGCTTTGGACAATCGAATCCGCTTGACTACAGAACCTTCCAGTCGGCTAAGATGGTTGAAACTATTTATGTAATGTTTGCAGGAACGCCGAAGCTTACTGCAGATGAGACTGATCTTACTGGCAAGATCGGATCGACTCATCAGGTCAAGGTGACTGCAGCTGCGGCGGATGATGCGCTTGAAGAAGCACTTCGTAATGGCACGAAGTTCAGCTCTAGTGACGAGAGCGTTGCGAGAGTCGGAGCTGACGGAACTATCGAGTATGTAGGCGAAGGCGATGCGATAATTACAATCACATCAGGCGGCGCAAGCACTCAGGTCAAGGTTCACGTCGGCGACAAGGATTCTGAAGGCGGCAGTGGAAATGGCAATGGCGAAGGTAATGGAAACGGTAGCGGAAACGGCAATGGAAGTGGTCGTGGTGATTCGGCAAATGGTGACAAGAACGCCGGCAAGACCGAGGTGAAGAAGCCTGATAAGACCAAGCCAGACCAGGCTAAGACTAAGGATAAGACAGACAAAGACGAAGAGCAGATTGTGTACGCACTTTCTAAGGACGCGTCCAAGGATCTTAAGACGGCGCTTGCAAGGACAGCACCTGAGGATCAGGCATCCATGAATACCTACCAGGAGGGCATGGACGGTGACGCGAAGCAGCTTGAAATAAAGAAGGAAGATGACGGACTGCTCGGAGCAGTCGCGGGAATATTTGGAATAATTGGAATTGAAGGCGCACTCTGGAGTTTTATCCGCTTCAGAAAGTCGCTGTAGGAGGATATGGATGGACGTTAGCAGACTTAATGCTGCGATGCGCGCAGTCGCATCGGCAATGCAGACACCGGTGATACTTATACTGATGCTTTTGCTTGCATTTACGGTGTTTCTGATCGGATGGGTGATTGTGGAGTTTTTTACCGAAAGAAGGCTTCTTAAGGCGAAGCTTCCAGCTCTCGTAGACGCTCTTAACGAGACAAAGAATCGCGAGGAGACGAAGGCGTGCGTGGCCAAAAGTGGACTTCTTAAGAGGCAGCGTGCCGCGCTGACCGAGCTTCTCTCGCATCCCGAGCTTACACCTCTTATGAGAGAATCGCTTGCCGTAAGAATCGTTACAGAAGAGCAGAGTCACTACGATGTGAGACTTAAGACGTCGGACCTCGTGGCCCGTATCGCTCCGCTTCTGGGTCTTCTCGGCACTCTCATCCCGCTCGGCCCGGGCATTATCGCCCTCGGACAGGGAGATACAATGACGCTGTCATCATCGCTGATGACAGCATTCGATACAACTATTCTCGGACTTATTTCAGCTGCAGCAGCGATGGTCATCTCGACAATAAGAAAGAACTGGTACAACAATTACATGTCAGTTCTCGAAACTGCAGCGGAGTGCATACTGGAGGTGGAGAAGCGAAATGATGAGGCGTAGCGGAAGTGGCGGATTGAGACAAAAGCATTTTGCCAGCGAGGAAGAGGTCAATCCAATGGCACAGGTTGCGAACCTTGTGGATGCCATGCTGGTGCTCGCGGTCGGAATTATGCTCGCACTGATTACAAGCTGGAATCTTAATGTGTCTGCGAACGGACAGGTTACGGAGAATGTGGACAAAAGCGATGCTGTCTCTTCTTTCTCGAGCAAGGATCTTAAGGAAGAAAAGGACGCATCGAGCAATCTCGAGAAGCAGGGTACAGTGTATTACGACCCTGACGAGGATCGCTATTATGTGATGACTGAGGACGGCAGTACAATTGATATTAAATAAGGAGGAACAATTATGAGAAATTTCAGTAAGAGAATAGTAAGTCTTCTTCTTGCAATGACAGTTTCTGCAAGCATGATGGCAGGAATGACTGCTGGGGCTTTTGCAGCTGAGGGGACTGCTGAGTCAAAGGGTGTTCACGTTGTAGTCAACGGCGGTGAGTACGACCTTGGATATCTTTCAAACGAATGGTTTGAGAAGAACACTGGCGATGCAGCAGTATATCCTTTTGGCACTAAGAAGAATCTCGGCAAGGTTCAGTACAGACTTGCCAAGGGTATATCTTTTGACAAGTTCTTCGAGAAAATCGGAGTTGATCCTGAGGATCTCGAGGGTGCAGTAATTCATCTCGGTGAGAATGGCGGAATGGAGAGTAAGAACCCACTTCCACTCGCACACCTTATGAAGGCAAAGTATGTAATGAAGGGATCTTTTGACAAGGAGAAGAACCAGGACGGAAGAGTATACATTACAGATAAGAACGGCGAGAAGATCACAGTAACTCCAGTTCTTGCAACTGCTTTCACAGCTAACTTCAAGACTTATGAAGATGCACAGGCAGCACTTGCTAAGGCTGATACACAGTGGACTGAGCAGCTTTCATGCTATATCGGAAACACTGGTGATGCTTACACAGGAATCGAGAGCGATGACACAATCTCAAAGCCGATGACTGACTGCAACGGAAAGTATGCAATCAATGGCTACGACACAATCAACATCGTATATAACGATCCATGCAAGGACATCAAGCCTGTAGTTACAGTTAAGAACACAGCTAAGAAGACAGCTAAGGTTACATGGAAGAAGGTTGATGGCGCTAAGTCATACAAGCTTTACAGAGCAACTAAGAAGTCAGGCAAGTATACACTTGTTAAGAAGAACATCACTAAGACTTCATACTTAAACAAGAACCTTAAGAAGGGCAAGACATACTACTACAAGGTAACTGCTGTTAATGCTTTTGATAAGGCATGCAAGACATCAGCAGTAAAGTCAGTAAAGATCAAGAAGTAATACAATACTATGAGGAACAATATGCGAAAGAGCATAATCGCGACCCTGCTGTCATTTGTGATGATAGCAGGGTGCATTCCGTCAAGTATGATGACGGTTTATGCAGAGGAAATCGAAGCACCGGAAGCAGCGGAGCTTCAGACAGAAACTGAAATTGAAACAGAAACTGAGCCGGAGCGGGAGGTCATGACGGCCGACACTTCTTTTGGCATAGACAAAAGTATTAAGAACGGAAAGCTTGAGCTTACTGAGCAGGCGGGCAGAATCACGGGTCATGCCACGCCAGATTCCGGCTATGCACTCGCGAGTGTGAGGGTGCTTAACGGAAACGGCTCGAGGGATATTTATGTTGAATTCAATGAGAAGGATAACTCCTTTTCTATAAATAAATCGGAGATTAAGACAGCCAATCCTGTTTTTAGCGCGACCTTCTACAACCTTAAGGTATGGGATGGCGCGGTTGATGTGAGCTGGTATGATCCGGAGAAAAAGTCTTTTGATATCTCGACTCCGGCACAGCTTGCGGGTCTTGCTGCGATCGTTAACGGAATGGTCGATGAGAACGAGACGAGCGAGGATCAGATTTACGATCCCGGCGGAAGATCTGTAAGGGAAGGCAGCTGGCATCACAAGCACATCAACACTGTGAAGGAGAAGACTCTTCTGATCGAGCAGCAGGGCGGTGGCGTTGAGGATGTGGTTTACAGACTGCCTGCGGTGAGAACTAAGGGGATTTTTGCATCAGATGATCTGTACGATGATATGAAGTACAGAACTGTTAACATCACTGCTGATATCAATATGGGATCTAAGAATTTCTCATGCATCGGCGGAAAGCATGCGATGAACACTGCTAAGGGTGTTAAGGATCCGAAGGTTATCGACACGCGTTTTCATGGTGTGCTTGATGGACACGGTCATACGGTAACTATTAACTGTAACAAGTACAGCTACAAAGGCTTTGCGTATGCGTGGAACATCGGACTTGTCGGATATCTCGGCGGTGCTGTTGACAGAGAAAACAGCGATGCGAAGGATAATATCATTAATTACGCAAAGGAAAATCATCCGACTGTAAGAAACATAGTTGTAAAAGGTAGCGTGCTTGGACGTCGATGCGTGGGCGGCATTGTCGGAAGAATCGGTGAGACTAACTATTCATGTGTAGTCGAGAAGTGTGCGAATTATGCAACTGTGAAGGCTACGGACAAAAGGGGCAGTGGCGGAATCGTCGGCGCAGCCTGGGGTCGTTCCGTGATAAGAAACTGCTATAATGCGGGCGAGATTTATTCGCAGTACGAGGAGCTCGGCGGAATTGTTGCAAGTAACGGATATAAGAGCGGTGCGGCTGATGTTGTAAACTGCTTCAATGTCGGCACAGTAAGACGTGCGAATGTTTCGGCTGCGGGTGAGATTTCGGGTGCTTATTATAACGGCCGCGAAATTGGATCCGATGGAAACGATAACAAGGCGTACACTCTAAGAAACTGCTTCTATGTGAAGCCGGAAAAGAGCATCGACACGACAGGTTACTCAAAGCTTGATAATGCGAAGATTGTATCTGATAACGTACAGGGCATGTCTGCATCTTCGCTTAATTCACAGAGCACCGTGGATAAGCTGAACTCCAATGGACGAAGCTTCGTTCGAGGATTTAAACATCCGCTTCTGTACTTTGAGAAAAAGTCTTCTTATGCGAGTGTGAAGGTTACAGTTTCGGAGACTGATAATGGTAAGGTTTCGGTAGAAGGTTTATCTGATCAGAGTGAAGTTCCTTACGGAACTTCCTTGACGCTCACGAGCGCTCCGGCGAACGGATACCGACTCGGATGCTACACAGTAAACGGCCGTGAGATTGATGGAGATTATTATGTGGTTACAGAAGATGCCGTAATCGGAGCCAAGTTCGTATCTGTCGAGAAGGCCTCTTTAAAGATTCCAGCTCACGACAATTACTCGATAAATGTAACAAGAATCTACAGCGGCAAGACGCATTCTGCAGTAAGCGAGAAGCTCTCAGACGGCGCTGAAATTTATAAGGGCGACAAGCTCAAGGTTACGGGCACACTGCAAAAAGGCGCCGCGCCTGCCGATGTCAATTACGAGTACTCCGGCAAGTTCAAGAGCCTCGCTGCAACCGATCCATCTTCAGTCGAGGTCCTTAGCAGAACCGAGCTTCAGGTTACCGGCAAAGGCAATGTTGAGATTCAGCTATCGCCTGAGATTCTTCAGAAGGATTGGATCACAATCGGCGACACAAGCTGGTACAAGGGTCACGAGAACGACAAAACCTACACCATCCGAAATGCGAAGCAGCTCGCTGGAATGGCTAAGCTTATCTGCGACGGCAAGGATGAGGGCGGTACCGATTTCGCGGGCAAAACAATCATTCTCGCGTCAGATATCGACCTCTCTAACGCGGATGGTACTACAGGAAAGAGACTCTGGCGTACTGTCGGAAATCCATATGACACATTCAAAGGAACTTTTGACGGTGCGGGACATACGATAAGCAACATTTATGTAAGCTTTCTGGTGCCGGTTGACGGGCACATTATCGGATCGCACGGAGGACTTTTTGGCGTGACTAAGGGAGCGGTTATAAGAAACGTTACGGTTAACGGAACGCTTCGCGCGACTGCGGGCGACACCGGTGTTATCGTAGGAAATGCGATTGACACAAGAATTGAGAACTGCACAAGCAACGTAGAAATCGTGCAGGCAAAAGAAACAGGCGGCATTGTCGGCAAGGCTGAGGGTGCAACTGTAATTAAGAATTGTACAAATAAGGGCAGAATTACCGGTACAGAAAGGCTCGGCGGCATCGTAAGCACTGTAGCTTCAGGCGGTTCATCTGCAAGCGCATCTGGCGGTGTGCAGATTATTTCGTGCTCGAACAGAGCTGCAATCTCAAGCAGTCACAAGTATGTTGGCGGTATAGTTTCATTTGCGGAAACCGGATTTAAGATGAGCGAGTGCATCAACATGGCAGATATTTCTGCTGCACAGAATGTTGCTCCAAGTGAGGACAATGGCGGAGTCGGAGGGCTTATCGGAACGTCCGAAGGCGCAATTGAGATTTCGCGCTGCGTGAACACCGGAAACATCAGTGGCACAAACTATCTTGATTATGCAGGTGGACTTGTCGGGTATATTAATTCGAAGTCGCAGCTTATAGAGTCAAGCTACAATACTGGCGCGGTAAGCGGCGGCGCGTGGACAGTGGCGGCTGGCGCGGCAAATGCAAATGCTTCGAAGAAGAGTATCCAGCCTGAGATTACAAGCTGCTACAGCATCGGAGCGGTAAGCTCGGCAAAAGCTGACAGCGCGTATGCGTTCTTCGGAACGGGCAATGTGGAGAACTGTAGTGGGAACTATGTTGTGACTGAAGGTGCGGTAGGGGCCTTTGGCCTTGCGGGCGCGAAGAGCATTACAGCGGCGGCGCTTAAGAAGCTACCTGCAGGACTTGGCGATGCTTATACTGCGGATACTAATAAGCTAAACGACGGCTTCCCTGTTCTCAAGTGGCAGAACAATACGAAGCCGGGCAAGGTTGTCTTAACCGGTGTGACTAACACTAAGGGACGCAAGGCTGTAATCAAATGGAAGAAGCAGCCTAGGGCAGTCGGATATCAGGTTTATTATTCGACTAAGAAGACATCTGGCTTCAAGCTTGCCAAAACTGTATGGGACAGCCGAGCTACAAGCTATACCAAGGCTGGCCTCAAGAAAAACAAGACTTACTATTTCAAGGTCAGAGCAATGGGAACTGCAGCTGACGGTGCGTATTCAGCTGTGAAGGCTGTGAAGATTAAGAAATAGGGGAGCTGGCAGTGAGCTGCGGTACTGGCAGGTTTGCGATTTCTGAAAAAGTGGCTGAATCCGATGAATTTTCAGAAATTTTCTGAAAATTCTCCAGAATCACAGCTTTTCAAAGAAAGAAATCAGCTGCCGCTGTGCTGCAAGCTCAAATCGGTGCAGCGCGGCAGCTGATTACTGAATCCGCGCAGAATCAAGTCCTATCGGATTTCTGAAAAACCTTTGATTTTGATCGGTTTTTCAGAAATCTTTCTTAAAAATCAGCTCAAATTGCAATATTTTCAGAAACACCAAATCAGCACTGGACGTAGCGGGACGCTCCCGATCAACAACTGAAGAATTTTGGCGGAAATCATTTTTTGAAAAACGCCATTTTGCAATAATTTTCAGAAATTTTCTGAAAAACAGCTCGAAAATAGCAATTTTTCAGAAATCAGTAACTTACAGAAACCCACAGCAAACCCACAGCAATAAACTACCTATACACTGTCCGGTCGCATATTGCCGTTAGCATATCACGCGCATCTGTTTGCGTGAATGGTTGCTCGCGCGTGCCGGCTGTCACAAACAGATTGATGCCGAGCTTCCAGCCACACTTGTAGTATTCCTGCAGATCTGCGAGGTTCTTAAGCGCGTAAGTTGGATCGTCCATCAGACCGAGGTGCTGCCAGATGCACTGTTTCCATGTTACCGGGTGTACAAAAATCACATCTGGCACCAGCTGCTTGTTATCCGAAACCTGCAGAACAGGCTCATAGAAATGCGCGATGCCGAATTCCCTTAGAACATTCAGAATTCCTGCTTCAGACTTGGAGCGCACAAGCAATCCGGAATCGGTCATCACTTTCTTCTCGTAGAGCTTGTGTGTACTTCTTACGTACTGACTGTCGAGCCAGTCCTGCAGATCATCATCTGGGCTTGGATGCCTGGTTTTAATAAGCCTTTCATACTCGCAGGCCTGCTTGTAGTCAAAGACTGATTCATCATCAGTATAGTTTTCCAGAAGCTCGTCGAGCTTAGCAATTCTTTCTGTATCAGCCTCAATCAGACGCGTACATTTAGTCGCCTCCGCAAGTGCTGCAGCAAACTTCTCATCCTTCTTGGGTATATACACGGGATTTTTCTTCTGCCCAGGGGGTGCATCCATAACACCAGTCCAGGTAAAGTAACCACGCGACTCGCTTATATTAAGACTGCCCGCTGGCAGCATCAGCTTCTTCTCTTCGTTTTTATCAATTCGCGCAGCAAGCCTCTGTCTCTCCGCGCGAACCCTGTCTGTAAAGTTCATGTTCCTCCTTCCTGACGGAGCGTTGTTCGTATTGGATTTTGATTATAGCCCCTGCCAAAAATCCTGTCCACACCCCTCGGAATCTCCCGAAATCACGCTTTTTCTCTCTTTTTACCGGAATCCCGCGCTCATCTCCCAAATCCCTGCAAAAGTCCTATCATATTAGCAAACGCTCATATGAAAAAATATTTTTCATGCAAGCGTATTTTCACATTTCGTGCCAATATGAAAGGAGATTACTATGTCAAAAGTATATGGATACGTCCGCGTTTCAACCGCAGATCAGAATGAATCGAGGCAGATACTCGCGCTCTCGGAGCTCGGTGTTACGGGCAAAATGGTTTACGTCGACAAACAGTCCGGCAAGGATTTCAAACGTCCCGCGTACAAGAGGCTTGTTCGCAGGCTGAAGAAGGGCGACCTTGTTTATATCAAAAGCATTGATCGTCTCGGCCGTAACTACGAGGAGATTCAAAACGAGTGGCGCCACCTCACCAAAGACCTCGAGGTTGACATCTGCGTCCTCGATATGCCGCTCCTCGATACACGCCAGGGTAAAGACCTCATCGTAACCTTTATCGCGGATATCACACTTCAGATACTGTCGTTCGTCGCGCAAAGCGAACGCGATGCGATAAGGACTCGTCAGGCCGAGGGTATTCGTGCGGCCAAAGCGGCTGGTGTGATTTTCGGAAGGCCCCGCAAGGTCATGCCTGATAACTTCGATGAGCTCGTCGACGGCTGGATGCACGAAGAAATACCACTTAACGACGTGCTGGAACTCTGTTCGATCTCCAGAGCCACTTTTTACCGTAAAGTCCAGGGCTTCAAAACCACCGAAACCCACTCATAACGCTGTGGACAGAAAACGACAATAATGCCGATAACACACGGACACAATATAGATTTAACCAATTAGATACCAATCTAAAAAATGCTATAATGATGTCAACATCTCAAATAACCCTTATGCTGTAGTATAAGAGAACGAAGAACGAGTCGACTAGCCGCGGCTCGTTTTTTGTATGAAGAAAACCCCACGTTAGACGCGGGGTTCCGTAATCGCTATGCGTTTGACCAGTAACTTATCACATCCTACAATAGACCTGCGGTCTGCCAACTGCAAACTATCGTAGGAGGA
>Ga0129317_1000123_pt1 | contig 99247 bp, 91 predicted proteins | sample Cm1ome_FD_94430 | JGI IMG/M metagenome (GOLD analysis project Ga0129317, IMG submission 94430) | Eastern black-and-white colobus group fecal microbial communities from Wisconsin, USA - Cm1105 metagenome | ecosystem: Host-associated > Mammals > Digestive system > Large intestine > Fecal | place...
GATTTCAGAGGCTAATCACCTTGGTGATTAGGTCACAAACAAGCGAAATAAATTTCTAAATCGCCGAATTACAGCTGTAAAACCCACATTCAGCATATTATATTCCACATTTCACAGATAAAAACACAAAAACAGATGTCTCGGGTTGGGGCAGGGTTGGACTTGGGTTGGGGCAGGGTTGGACTATGAAAGCGGTTAATAGTCTGAGTGTCAGCATACTATCCCCTATTGGGTTGGACTATAGAAAAAACACATGAAATTTTTGTGAAAATAAATATTCATCACCCAAATTCTTGCATGAAAACAAAAATAAAGTTAACTTTCTTTTGTTTTGCCCGCTTAATCAATTTTTTGCAGTATCTTTGTAGCGAAAAAATTTTTTGGTTATGACAACATTAGAGTTAAAAGCAGAATATCGGCAACTTGTAGGAGTGATAGCGGAGAGGGACAATGAAACTTTGTTGAAAGCGGTGAAAGCATTGAAAAAAATCCTTTCACGTTCTGATAATAGCAAAATAAGCAAGGCTGACTTGGTGATAGATTCTCGTATTCAGGAAATGATGAAGGATATAAAATCAACGTCAGATGTTGATTATAGAGAGCAATATTATCAAGATTATATGAAAGGGCTGGTGTGATGAAGAATGTTTTTCTTGATACAAATATTCTCATTGACTTTATGGCTCGGAGAGAAAATTTCTATGATAATGCAGCCATAATTTTCAGTCTCGGAATGAATAAGCGAATAAAACTATATGTTGCAGCAATGTCTTTTGCCACTGCGAGCTATGTTGTTCGGAAAGATATCGAAAAACAAGCCATACAGACCTTGGTTAAAAGTATTTGCAAATACTGCCATATAGGTGTAGTAGATTCAGATTGTGTCCTGTATGGCGCAATTTCTGATTTTACAGATTTTGAAGATGCTATGCAATATCGTTGCGCCCAGAAAATAAAGGCAGACTATATTGTGACGCGAAACGTAAAGGATTTTGCAAATTCTTCAATTCCCGTTTTTACCCCTTCGGATTTTCTTTCTGCTATTACAGAATAATAAAGATAAATTGTACTATAGGCAGAAGATAATACATTAGCCATATTAAAGATGTACAACAAGATAATTGACAAATATTATCCGAAGGATAACGAACAGAAAAGGATGCTGCTGAGCCACAGCCGTGATGTGGCTGACATGGCGCTGGCGATAGCCGACAGGCACCCGGAATTGAACATCGACCGCAGGTTTTTGGAAGAGGCGGCGATGCTTCACGATATAGGAATACTGCACACCCATGCGCCGTCGATACACTGCAACGGCACGGAGCATTATATCCGTCACGGAGTGATAGGGGCGCAGATGCTGCGCGACGAGGGACTGCCGCGCCATGCCTTGGTGTGTGAGCGCCATACCGGCACGGGACTTACGCGGGAGCAGATAGAACGTCAGAACCTGCCGCTGCCTCATCAGGACTTTGTGCCCGTGAGCATCGAGGAGCAAGTGATATGCTATGCCGACAAGTTTTTCTCGAAGTCATCGCTCGGCGTGCGGCGCACGGTGGAGCAGACAGCCCGCAGCCTGGAGAAGTTCGGGGCTGAGGGAGTGAGGAAATTCATGGCGTGGGCTGAGATGTTTGAGTGAAGAATGAAGAGTGAAGAGTGAACAGAGCACTATCCGGCTAAAAAAATATTAAAAAAAGGACTATAAAGAACGATTCTTCATTCTTCATTCTTCATTCTTCATTTTTTTTTAGTAACTTTGCACCCCGTGAAGAGACAAACTCTTATATTTATAATATTGTGTGCGGTCATTGCAACAATGGCTACGGGATATTCCACACCGAGAAGGGACAAGGGCGGAAATGTCGACAGGGACACCGCTTTGTTCCAAAAGGATTCTGTGGAACTGGATACCGTTGTCCCTGCCGGAGTGCCTGCCGACACAGCGGCCGTTGTCATTCACAACGGTCCCGATACCACCAAAATGGACTCCATGCAGCTTGCCATATACCGCCACAACAAGGCAATAGACGACTCGCTTGCATTTGACAGTCTGAACCGCAAGCGTAAAAACGGTATTGATGCGCCCGTGCACTATACCGCTGAAGACTCCATCGTATATGATGCCACCACGGGACTTGCCCACCTCTATGGCTCGTCGACGGTGAAATATGCCGACATGGACCTTGCCAGCGAGAAGATATACATCAATCTTGACAGTTCTGTGGTACATGCCACAGGTGCTGCCGATTCCACAGGCACGCTGTTTGGCACTCCAAACTTCAAGATGGGCAGCGATGAGTATGAAAGCGACACGATGGCATTTAATTTCAAGACCAAGAAAGGACTCATCAACGGTGTGTACACACAGCATGAAGACGGCTATCTCACCAGCGAGCTGTCAAAGCGCAACGACAAGGGCGAGATATTCATACAGCACGGACGCTATACGACGTGTGACAAACCGCATCCTGACTTTTATATAGCATTGTCAAGAGGAAAGATGCGCCCGGGCAAGGATGTTGTGTTTGGACCGACTTACCTTGTGGTGGCAGATGTTCCGCTGCCGCTGGCAATACCCTACGGTTTCTTCCCTTTTTCAAAAAGCTACAGCAGCGGACTCATTATGCCTACTTACGGCGATGAGACAGAGCGGGGCTTCTATCTGCGCGACGGAGGATATTATTTTGCAATAAGCGACAAAATGGACTTGAAGCTGCTCGGCGAAATTTACACCAAGGGCTCATGGGGACTGTCGGCAGCCAGCAACTACCGCAAGCGCTACCGCTACAGCGGCAGTTTCTTTGCCAGCTATCAGAACACCATCAACGGCGAGAAGAACATGCCTGACTATGCCAAGCAGACAAGTTTCAAGATACAGTGGAGCCACAGGCAGGATGCCAAGGCTAATCCTTTCCGCACGCTGTCGGCAAGCGTAAACTTCGCCACCAGCAGCTATGAGCGCAACAACCTCACCTCGATGTACAACCCGCAGAGCATGACGCAGAGCACGCGCACATCGTCGGTGAGCATGACCAACACCTTTTCGAGCATAGGCATGACGCTGAGCACCACCATGAACCTCAACCAGAACATGCGTGACTCAACCATTGCGCTCACTCTGCCCGACGTAAACATCAGCATCAGCCGCTTCTATCCCTTCAAGCGAAAGAAGGCGGCAGGCAAGGAGCGGTGGTATGAGAAGATTTCGATGAGCTATACCGGTCATCTCAGCAACTCCATCAACACCAAGGAGGACAAGCTGATGCACTCCAGTCTCACGCGCGACTGGCGCAACGGTATGCAGCACACCATACCAATACAGGGCAACTTCACGCTGTTTGACTATTTAAATATAAACCCTTCGATAAACTTCACCGACCGCACATATACTAATAAGGTGAAAAAGTCGTGGGATGCAGAGACTGGCAGAGAGGTGAGCGACACCATTGACGGTTTTTATAATGTGTACAACTGGACCATGAGCGTATCGGCATCAACGAAGCTATACGGTATGTTCATTCCCAACAGAAAGATTTTTGGCGACAAGATTCAGGCTATACGCCACGTCTTCACGCCAAGCCTAAGCTTCAACTATGCCCCTGATTTCAGCGCAAGCCGTTACGGATATTATGAGAATTATCAGAAAACCAATGCCGACGGTACTGTGGAGCTGGTGGAATATTCTCCCTATCAGGGCTCGCTCTACGGAGTGCCGGGCAAGGGCAAGACGGGAAGTATCGCAATGTCGATATCCAACAATGTGGAGATGAAAATCAAAAGCGATGATGACAGTACTGGTGTGAAGAAAATCAGTATTATCGATGAGCTTGGCGCCAACATGTCATACAATTTGGCAAGCAAGATTCGTCCGTGGAGCGACCTCACCACCAATCTTCGTCTCAAGCTCTCAAAGAGCTATACTTTCAACATGAACGCCGTGTTCAGAACTTATGCCTACGAGCTTGACGAGAACGGCAACCCTCGTCTCTCGGAGCACACCACGCGCTACAGCCAGGGCAAGTTCGGACGTTTTCAGGGCATAAGCCAAAACCTGTCATACACCATCGACAACACCAAGTTCGGCAACTTTATCAAGTGGCTTAAGGGTGAGCGGGTGAAGAAGGATGACAAGGACGACCGTAACCGCGATGAGTATGATGACGAGGAGGACGAGTATGAGCGCGAGACCAACGAGGACAAGACCCTGCAGGCAGGACAGCGCGGAGCAAAGCGCGAGAGTGCCGGAAAGGCTGAGACCGACGAGGACGGATATATGGCTTTCTCGCTGCCGTGGTCGCTGAGCTTCGGATATGGCATCACCATGCGTGAGAACACTGGCGGTGAGTTCAACTACAAGACGATGAACTATCCCTACTCCTACACCCAGACACTCAACTGCAGCGGAAACATCCGTATCAGTGACGGCTGGAACATATCGTTCTCTTCGGGATATGACTTCGACAACAAGAAAATATCAATGACCACAGCGTCGCTCAGCCGCGACCTGCACTGTTTCAACATGTCGTGCTCGGTGGTGCTTGCGCCATATACCAGCTATAACTTCTCGTTCCGCTGCAATGCCGCGACGCTCACCGACGCCCTGAAGTATGACAAGCGAAGCTCTTACAGCAACGCCGTGCAGTGGTACTAAACACTGAACACTCAACACAGAACATTGAACTATGGCTCATCTTCCCGAACTCGTGAGCGACCTTGCCCTGATACTTGTCGTGGCAGGCATCACCACCCTTATTTTTAAGTGGCTCAAACAGCCGCTGGTACTTGGATATATCGTGGCGGGATTTCTCGTAAGTCCGCAAATGCCATATACCATGAGTGTGATGAACCGCGACAATGTGCAGTCGTGGGCAGACATCGGCGTGATATTCCTGCTCTTTGCCCTCGGTCTTGATTTCTCGTTCAAGAAAATCGTCAAGATGGGAGTGGGGCCGGTGATTTCCGCCTTTACCATCATCTTCAGCATGATGCTCACGGGCTTTACCGTGGGGCATCTTTTCGGCTGGGGCGAGATGGACTGCGTGTTTCTTGGCGGTATGCTCGCAATGAGCTCCACCACCATTATATATAAGGCGTTCGACGACATGGGACTGCGGCAGCAGCAGTTTGCAGGCATGGTGATGAGCGTGCTCATACTTGAGGACATTCTCGCCATTGTCATGATGGTGATGCTGAGCGCCGTGGCGAGGGGCAGCGCCCCCGACGGCGGACAGCTCATGTACAGTGTGCTGAGCATAGCCTTCTTCTTGATACTGTGGTTTGTGGTGGGAATATTCGCCATACCCGCGTTCTTCCGCAAGGCGCGCCGCATGATGACCGACGAGACCATGCTCATTGTCGCCATCGGCTTGTGTTGTCTCATGGCTGTCCTCTCCACCAAGGTGGGATTCTCCAGCGCATTCGGTGCGTTTGTGATGGGCAGCATTCTTGCCGAGACAGTTGAGGCGGATAAGATTATCCGTCTGGTTGAGCCGGTGAAGAATCTCTTCGGATCGGTGTTCTTCGTGTCGGTGGGTATGCTGGTGGAGCCAAAGGTTCTCGTCGACTATGCCTTGCCTATCGTCGCACTTGTGTTCACCATACTCATTGGGCAGTCGGTGTTTGGCACGCTGGGCTATCTTCTTGGCGGACAGCCGCTGAAGAGCGCCATGCGCTGCGGTTTCTCTATGGCGCAGATAGGTGAGTTTGCGTTTATCATCGCCTCGCTGGGACTGTCGTTAGGCGTGGTGAGCCACTTCCTTTATCCAGTGGTGGTGGCAGTGAGTGTCATCACAACCTTCCTCACTCCCTACATGATACGTGCCGCCCTGCCAGGCTACCGTTTCCTGGAGCGCCGCCTGCCCGTGCGCGTCACGGCAACGCTCAACCGCATTACGCTTCACAACCACTCAAAGTCGTCGGTGAGAACCACCCGTGCCCTGTGGCGCACGCTGCTTACTCAGATGGCTGTCACCACTGCGGTCTACTCAATTATCTCAATATCGGTGCTGCTCATCATGCTCACCTTCTTCCTGCCGTTCATCCGCCATGTCCTTGTGGGGTGGCATTGGACAGCCAATTTCATCTGCGGTGCACTCACGGTGTTGTTAATGTCGCCGTTCCTGCGTGCCATTGTGATGAAGAAAAATCACAGCAAGGAGCTTCAGATTCTTTGGAAGGAGCACATTTTCAACCGTGTTCCCATTGTCCTGCTGATAGTGTTAAAGGTGGTGATTGCCTGTTCGTTCATATTCTATCTTTGCAATTATCTCAGCCGTTTCACCGATACGGTGATGATTTCCATCGCCATTGTCATGGTGGTGCTTATGGTCTTTTCACGCTCCATCAAGAACGGCTCCATACGTATTGAGCGCCTGTTTATGCAGAATTTGCACAGTCGTGATATAGCCGAACAGGTGAAGGGCCGGAAGCGGCCGCTATACGAGAACCGTCTGCTCGACCGTGATGTGCATCTTGCCGATTTCGATGTGCCCATGGACACACAGTGGATGGGGCTGCGGCTCAGTGAGCTGCGCCTGCGTCAGCGATTCGGAGTGCATGTCAGCAGCATTTGGCGTGCAAACCGCCGGCTAAATATTCCCGACGGTAATTCTTACATATTTCCCGGTGACCGCATTCAGGTTATCGGCAGTGACGACCAGCTGACCAAGTTTGGTGCGGCTTTGCGCAGCGAGGTGATGGGCGAGGAACTTGACTTTGAGAAGCGCGAGATGCGTCTGCGTCAGATTGTTCTGCGGAGCAACAGTCCTTTTATCGGCAAGACCATCAGCGAGAGCGGCATCCGCGATATTTATAATTGTATGGTTATAGGTTTGGAGGAGGGAGAGGAAAATCTTTCGTCTGTAAATCCCATGCGCCCGTTTGAGAAAGGCGATATCCTCTGGCTTGTGGGCGAGGTGGAGTCGTTGGATGCAATCTGCAGCATGGAGATACATTAATTGCAAACAAAAAACTCCCCGACAAGAAACTAATGTTTTGTCGGGGAGATTTTTTGCTTGATTATTTCTTTGCATAGAAATCAGATTTGATTATTCCTCAACCGAAAAATCTGACTTGCCAACGCCACAGAGCGGGCATTCAAAATCTTCGGGAAGTTCCTCAAACGGTGTGCCGGGAGCAATGCCGGCTTCAGGTATTCCTACTTCTGGGTCGTAAACCCAGCCACATACGTCGCATACATACTTTTTCATAATCTTTCTGTCTTTATTGGTTAATACTGATGAAAACATTTTGTTCTCGTTTGCAAAAGTAATCAGAAAAGCGCACATCCGCAAATAAATTAATGATTAAAAACTTTTTTTGAGAAAAATACAATTTAATATTGTACTATGTTAGGCTGGTCTCAACCGTTTATGATTCCCATCTGTTCCGCTATGGTAGAATTAGGTTGAAGCTATGGCTTATATTACATGTTAATTCTAAAAAGAAGTTAAACAATTGCATTTTTTCAGTGAAAAATTTGTGAGTATGAAGGAAATGCACTACTTTTGTAGTGTATTATTAAAGTAGTACGCTAAAACAGGAGTAATCAACGAAGAAAATAACATAGATAAACAATAAAAACATAGAGATTATGATTGAAATAAAAGACATGAGTTTCGGATATGCCGGACAGAGAAAGAAAATCTATAAAGGTCTTAACCTTGAGATTGGTGAGGGCAGCATCTACGGTCTGCTTGGCAAGAACGGTTCGGGCAAAAGTACATTATTATATTTAATAAGCGGTTTGCTGCGTCCCGATGCAGGCGGTATAACCATTGATGGCATTGAGGCACGTAAGCGCAAGGCTGAAATGTTGAGCGAGATGTTTATTGTGGCTGAGGAATTTCGTTTGCCCGAGGTGTCGCTTGATAATTACGTAAAGATTACCCACGGGTTCTATCCACGTTTCAGTAAGGAAATTCTCAACAAATGTCTTGAGGATTTTGAACTGCCGTTGTCGCTGAAGCTCAATGAACTGTCGATGGGACAGAAGAAAAAGGTGTATATTAGCATCGCATTGGCTGCCAACACCAAGTATCTGCTGATGGACGAGCCCACCAACGGTCTTGACATACCGTCGAAGAGCCAGTTCCGCAAGGTGATAGCAAAAAACATGGCAGAGGACCGCACGCTAATAATCTCCACACACCATGTGCATGATGTAGAGTCGCTGTTGGACCACATACTAATGATGGACAACGGACGTGTGGCATACAACCGTTCAGTGGCTGACATCTGCAATGAGTACTCGTTTGAGTACCGCCAGCCTTACGAGGGTATGGACGGCGTGATTTATGCCGAGCCTACACTGCAGGGCAACGCAGTTATTGTGCGCCGCAGCGGTGACTCTCCTGAGACTCAGATGAATCTGGAGCTTCTGTTCAACGCTGTTAATGCCGGGAAAATGAAATAAAGAGAATGATTATGCATTATGAATTAAAAATTAAGAATTGACAAAATGGATTTCAACAGATTAAAGAAAACATTCGTTTGGATTGCCGCAAACGAATATAAAAGAACAATACGCACCATAGTGGGATTGACACTGGGACTGACTTTCTTGTATTGCATACAGCTCGGTTTAGACCTCAATATATACATGGGTGAGACTTGGAAGCAGGCAAAGATGACATACGTGTGGACCAATACGCTTGTTGTATTCAGCATTTTCCTGATATTCAGCATTGCGTATATAGCCAAGGACCTGCGGACTAACGACGGTAGGGTGATGACCCTGATGCTGCCTGCGAATAACATTGAGAAATATCTGGCACGTTTTGTATGGATAACAGTAAGTTCGGTGGTTACATGTATCGTGGCATTTGTGTGTGCCGACATTCTTAGAATACTGCTGTCGTATGCATTTGGCTGGATCATACACAGCTCGCTGGTGTGGAACGTTGTCAGCAACGGTTTTTATTACAGTCCAAGTTTTGAAGATAATATTCCGTATTTAGTTGTGCTGCAAGTATTTCTCATGCCGCTATGGGCTCACAGTCTTTACACTCTCGGAGGAACATTCTTCCGCCGTCAGCCGTTGCTGCTCACCACTGTCACCCTGTTTGCACTGTCAACATTGTTCGGCATAATCATGGGAACGGTAGCGACACACATGCCGTCATCGTGGATGGAGCTGTTCGCAAGATGGCTTGGAACCAATATTGAATCGGGCAACGAATTGCCTATGCTCATCATCATAGTTCCTACACTGGCGTTTATAAATTTCAACTATTGGGCATCGTACAAACTGTACTGCCGAATACAGGTAATAAGTAACAAATGGATTAATTTATGATATTCAACAACGACAAAGCAATATATCTGCAGATAGCAGAGCGACTGTCGAACGAGATACTGATGGGCGTTTATGCCGACGACAGCCGCATACCGAGTGTGCGTGAATACGGCGGACTGCTGGAGGTGAACACCAACACCGTGGTGAAGGCATACGATGACCTGAGTCGCGCGAACATTATATATAATAAGCGCGGACTGGGATACTTCGTGACACCTGGAGCACGCCAACAGATAGCGGAGCAGCGACGCACACAGTTTCTCACGCAGACGCTGCCCGACCTTTGCCGCAACATGAAGCTGCTGGGCATAAGCATTGAGGACATCAAAAAGGAGTGGGAGAAGCATACTGCGGAGACTGCAGACTGAGAAAAATCGTGCTGAAACAGAAAAAACACCATCTGTTTTGCAGCTTTTCCCGCTGAAATGCGTCTAAAGACAGTAGAGAGAACAGACAATAACATTTAACACAATAAAAAAACAAAAGAAAATGAAAGCAAAAATCTTATCTTTGGCAGTAAGTGCAGCATTAATGTTGAGCAGCTGCAACGTGATGAACGGTAACACAGTAAAGCCGTCGGAGAAACGTATTCAGAAGGAGTACACGGGACAACTTGAGACCTTCGACAAGATAGAGACATCAACAGCCATCAATGTGGTGTACACCCAAAGCAGCGAGCCACAGAAGGTGGTACTTGATGTGCCGGAGAATATGGTTGAGTTTGTGTCGCTGAAAGTAAACGACGGAAAGCTTGACGTATCGTTTAAGGGGATGCACAGCATTAACGGTAACCACAAAACAACTGTGTATGTGAGTGGTCCTGCAATAAATAAGTTTGAGACCTCAAGTGCAGGCAGCATATATCTGAAGAACGGAGTGAAATACGATGGAGAGGTGGCAATAGAGTCGTCGAGCGCAGGCAGTGTGTTTGTAGAAGGTCTGGTAAAGGCAAAGACCCTATACCTCGAATCGTCGAGTGCAGGTAATATCAAGGTAGACGGTGCTGAGGTTGACCTGCTTGGAGTTGACAGCTCAAGCGCCGGTAACATCGAGGTAAAGGACATAAAAGCCAACACTGTGGCAGCTGAGGCATCAAGCGCAGGAAACATCACGCTTGAGGGCAACTGCCGTGTGTTGAACAAGGAAAAATCGAGTGCAGGAAACATTCGCACCAAGAAACTTAACGTACTGAATTAAAATGATACATCTAAAGGACATAAACAAGACCTATCAGGGCGCACAGCCGCTGCATGTGCTCAAGGGCATCAACCTCGACATTGCGAAGGGTGAGTTTGTGAGCATCATGGGGTCGTCGGGCTCGGGAAAATCCACATTATTAAACATATTGGGTATTCTCGACAACTATGACTCGGGGGAGTATCTGCTCAATAACGTGCCGATATGGAACCTCAGTGAGCGACGTGCCGCCGAGTACCGCAATAAGATGATAGGATTCATATTTCAGTCGTTTAACCTAATAGGTTTTAAGACCGCCGTTGAGAACGTAGAGTTGCCACTATTCTATCAAGGCGTGGGCCGCAAGACGCGTCACCGGATGGCGATGGAATACCTCGACCGTCTGGGACTCGCGCCTTGGGCAGAGCATTATCCCAACGAGATGTCGGGAGGTCAGAAGCAGCGTGTGGCAATAGCCCGCGCCCTGATAACCAAACCGCAGATAATACTTGCCGACGAGCCTACGGGAGCACTCGACTCAAAAACCTCGGTGGAGGTGATGGACCTGCTGAAGGATCTTCACCGCAACGAGAAGATGACAATAGTTGTGGTGACTCACGAGAGCGGAGTGGCTAACGAGACGGACAAGGTGATTCACATCAAGGACGGTATAATCGGAAGCATCGAGGATAACCGCGACCATCACTTGGTGTCGAAGGATTATGTTAAATAACATCCCCCACTGATATGAGAGAATTATTAAATGAAATTTGGGCTACATCGAAGCGCAACAAGCTCCGCACATCGCTCACGGGATTTGCTGTGGCATGGGGGATATTCATGCTGATATTCCTCTTAGGAGCCGGCAACGGACTGATAAACGCCCAGTTGCAACAGCAGAACCGCCACATAAGCAACTCGATGCGTGTGTTCAGCGGACAGACATCGAAAGCCTACGGCGGACTGAAGGAAGGGCGCCCAATAAAGCTGCGCGACTCTGACCTCGACATTACACGCACCGCGTTCACCGGGAATGTGGACAAGGCTGGAGCCACAGTGCGCAAGTGGGGAATGACGCTCACCTACGGCGACAACTACCAGAGCACACCGTGCTACGGAGTGGACCCGAGCTATGCCGAGATAGAGAAGGTGGAGATGCTCGAAGGACGCTTTGTGAATGCCATCGATATTAAGGAAAACCGCAAGGTGATGGTGATAAGCAAGGATAATGCCAAAGAGCTGACACACGACTACCTCTCGCTCATGGGCAAGTATGTGAAGATGGGCAACTTTGCCTTTAAGGTGGTGGGCATCTACAAAAATGACGAGAGCCAGCAGAACAATCCCTCGTACATCCCTTTCACCACCATGAAGGTGATGTATGGAATGGGCGACGAGGTGGGCGACCTTATCTTCTCTTTCCATGGACTAACCGACATGGCAAGCAGCGATGAGTTTGAGAAGGACTACCGCCAAAAGATAAACCTCAACCACACGGCGGCACCCGATGACAAGGAAGCCGTTTATCTGTGGAACCGTTTTGAGCAGAGCCTGCAGATGCAGACCGGAATCAGCGTGATACAGACGGCGCTGTGGATTGTGGGACTGTTTACTCTGCTGAGCGGCATTGTGGGAGTGAGTAACATCATGCTCATCACCGTGAAGGAGCGTACCCATGAGTTTGGCATACGCAAGGCAATAGGCGCCAAACCGTGGTCAATACTTCGGTTGATAATGACAGAGAGTATCATCGTAACGACCTTCTTCGGCTATATAGGAATGGTGCTCGGAGTTGCCGCCAACGAATACATGGATGCGACAATAGGTCATGAGGTGGTGGACACAGGAGTGTTCAAAGCCACGATGTTCGTTAACCCCACAGTTGGACTCGACGTGTGCATTGAAGCCACAGCCGTGATAATCATTGCCGGCACCATCGCCGGACTCATTCCGGCATGGAAGGCGGCGAGAATACGACCAATCGAAGCATTAAGAGCGGAATAAAGAGATATTAATTATGAGTTACATAGATTTAGATAGATACCGCGAGATACTCGACACACTCACCCGCAACAAGACACGGAGTTTCCTGACAGGATTCGGAGTGTTCTGGGGAGTGTTCATGCTGATAGTGCTTATCGGCGGCGGTGAGGGACTCAAGATTATGCTGCAGAAAAACTTTGCAGGCTTTGCCACAAACACGGCAATGGTGTGGTCGAACCAGACCACAAAGCCGTACAAGGGACTGAAGAAGGGCCGCTGGTGGCAGATGGATGAGAAGGATATAACGCGGCTACGCAATCAGGTGCCCGAGCTTGATGTCATTGCACCGTTGGTTATGCCGGGCTGGAATGCCAGTCCTACGGCAAAGTTTGCCGACCAGAGTGTGTCGTGCAATATGCAGGGCGTAACCCCTGACTTTGCTAAGGTACAACCGCCAACTATGCGTTACGGTCGTTTCATCAATGATGTTGACATGCGTGACAGCCGAAAGGTGTGCGTAATAGGAAAGAAGATTTACACTACACTGTTCAAAGAGGGGGGCGACCCGTGTGGAAAGTCGATAATGATCGACTCCACATATTATAAAGTGATTGGAGTGGATTACCGAACGTCAGGAGTGAATATTACGGGTAGTGCCGATGAGGCGGTGACGCTGCCGATGTCGGTGGTGAGCAAGGTCTACAACCGCGGCAACAACGTTGACGTAATAGCCACAACGGGAAAGCCTGGAGTGGTGATGAGCAAGATAGCCCCGAAGATGCGGCAGGTTATCGCAAGGGCACACTATGTTGACCCGACGGACGAGAAAGGACTTATGATACTAAACACCGAGGTGCTCTTCGGCATTCTCGATAACCTGTTTAAGGGCGTTAACTTCCTCATCTGGCTTGTGGGACTTGGCACGATATTCGCCGGTGCAATCGGAGTGAGCAACATCATGATGGTGACGGTGCGCGAGCGAACCACCGAGATAGGCATACGCCGTGCCATAGGAGCTACGCCGAGGATGATTCTCTCGCAGATAATCTCCGAGAGCATAGTGCTCACTGCCGTGGCTGGCATGATGGGAATACTCTTCGGAGTGCTTATCCTGCACGGGCTGGAGCTTGCCAACACCACCGACGGAATACTGGAAGTGCCGTTCCAGATAGGTTTCTGGACCGCTCTGTTCTGCACATTCCTTATCTGTATGCTCGGAGTGCTGGCAGGACTTGCCCCGGCAATGAGGGCAATGAGCATAAAGCCCGTGGATGCAATGAGAGACGAATAATAATGCTTTATAAGTGTAATTGGGCAAATAAGTCCTATTAGCCCCATAATTTTAAAAAACAAAAAACAACAACGATATGAAAAAGTATTCAAAATTGATTATCGCGGCAATAATTGCCTTGATTTTCATTGGAACATTCGTGTTCCTCTACCAAAAGTCGCAGCCCAAGGAGGTTGTCTACAACGAGTTCACACCCGAGGTGAAGGACATTCAGAAAACAACTATCATCACCGGAAAGATTGAGCCAAGAAATGAGGTGAACGTGAAGCCGCAGGTATCGGGAATTATCACCGACATCTATAAGGAGGCGGGCGACATGGTGACCGAGGGCGAGGTGATAGCCAAGGTAAAGGTTATCCCCGACATGGGACAACTGTCATCGGCTGAGTCAAGAGTGCGCTTGGCAAATGTGAATCTGAAACAGGCACAGGTGGATTACGACCGTGAGAAGGGACTGCACGATAAGAGTGTGGTGAGTGATGACGAGTTCGACAAGTATGCCCAGTCTTTGCGCCAGGCAAAGGAGGAGCTTGCCGCCGCACAGGACGCGCTGCAGGTAGTAAAGGAAGGTGTGTCGAAGAGCAACGCCAGTGCCAGCTCAACGCTCATCCGCAGCACCATCACGGGAACCATTCTCGACATACCAGTTAAGGTTGGTAATTCTGTGATTCTGAGTAACACCTTCAACGACGGTACCACAATAGCCACCGTGGCAAACATGAACGACCTGATATTCCGCGGCAACATCGACGAGACCGAGGTTGGCTCGCTCGTAACGGGCATGCCTATGAAAATCACCATCGGCGCACTGCAGGACCTGAAGTTCGATGCCTCGCTGGAGTACATCTCACCAAAGGCTGTTGAGAACAACGGTGCCAATCAGTTTGAGCTGAAGGCTGCCGTGACATCATTGGGCAACAACAAGTTGCGCTCGGGCTATAGCGCCAACGCCGAGATTGTGCTCAAGAGCGCAAAGCATGTTATGACTGTGCCCGAGAGTGCCATCGAGTTCAGCGGCGACAGTGCTTTTGTATACATCATGAAGACTGTTGGCGACAAGAAAGAATACAACCGCACATACGTGACAACCGGACTGAGCGACGGAGTGAGCATAGAGATAAAGAAGGGCGTGAGCGCCAAGGACAAGGTGCGCGGTCCCGAGAAAATAGGTGATGAAAAATAAAAGATTATGAAAAAAACAATATTATCCCTTTTAGCACTGACCGCTATCCCCGTTTGCGTCAGCGCACAGTGGGACGTGCGTCGCTGCATAGGTCATGCCATTGCCAACAACATAAGCATAAAGCAGGCCGACAACCGCATACGCCAGAACGAGCTGCAGTTGTCGACGGCAAAAAACAGCCGGCTGCCCGACCTCAGTGCCTCGGTGGGCGAAAACATCTCGTTTGGCAGAGGACTCACTGCCGAGAACACCTACAGCAACACCAACACTTCGAGCACATCGTTCGGACTGTCCACAAGCATACCGCTCTTCACAGGTATGCGCATCGAGAACACCATAAAGCTGCAGAAGCTCAACCTCGATGCTTCTACCGCCGACCTCGACAAGGCAAAGAACGACATTGCCATGCAGGTGGCGCAGCAGTACATACAGATTGTCTACAGTAAGGAGCTTGTGGCTGTGGCTCACCGTCAGATAGCTATCGACTCCATGCAGGTGGAGCGCCTGCAGGCAATGCTCGCCGGCGGCAAGGCAAGTCCTGCCGAGGTGTCGCAGCAAAAGGCAACGCTGGCGCAGAGCCGGCTCACAGCCACACAGGCAGAAAACGATTTGAAGATAGCGCTGCTCAATCTGTCGCAGCTTCTGGAACTGTCTACGCCCGAAGGATTTTCCGTAGCTGATGTCGATGTGTCGGGACTTGATGCCTCAGTACTGCCGTCTGCCGATGCCATCTATTCCGAGGCTGTGGGCATAAAGCCTGAGATTGCAGCCGAGAACTTGCGCCTGCAGGCTGCCGAGCGCAACATCAAGGTGGCTGAGGCTGCACGCTATCCGCAGCTATATCTCTCAGGAAGTCTTGGCACCAACTACTATACCACCTCAGGATTCGATGCCGACGGGTTCGGCAAGCAGCTCAAGAACAATTTCAGCCAGGCAATAGGACTCAGCCTGAGCATCCCAATCTTCAACCGCTTTGCCACACGCAACAGCATACGCTCTGCCGAGATTGACCGCGACAACCAGCGCCTGCAGCTCGACAACACCAAGAAGGCTCTCTACAAGGAGATACAGCAGGTTTACTATAATGCCGTGGCTGCACAGAGCAAGCTCGCCAGCAGTAACGCCGCCGCTGCCAGCAGTGAGGATGCCTTCACGCTGATGCAGGCAAAATATGAGAACGGCAAGGCAAACATTACCGAGTTTAACGAGGCGAAAAACAACCTGATGCGTGCGCAGAGTGACCTGATGCAGGCACGATACGAATATCTATATCAGACCGCCCTTGTGGATTTCTACCGTGGCAGAGAAATAAGTTTTTAGTTTAAGTTTAATGTTATTATCGCCAACGTGGTGCGCCGATGAGGCGCACCACGTTCCGTAATACTGCCACTGCATGTCAGAAAGCAACAGTAACATCTATAAACGGTAAGACCAAAATAAAAAAAATATTAAAAAACAGGCTTTAAGCAACGATTCTTAATTCTTAATTCTTAATTCTTCATTTTTTTTAGTACCTTTGCAGCCGCATTCTTCAAGAGCGTTATATTAAAATCTGCTCTTCTGGCATTGCGTCTTGCGCTTGTGGCGAAATTGGTAGACGCGCCAGACTTAGGATCTGGTGTTTTGCGACGTGTAGGTTCGAGTCCTATCAGGCGCACAAAAGAAACGCTAAACGGTTGTACATCAACTTTTAGCGTTTCTTTTTTATTTGTGGTCAGGCTTGCCTGTTTTTTATGCCAGTCTCCAGCATGAAAGATTTTATATTCGACGGGAATATAATTCGGCGTACGGAGGAATATAATTCGGCGTACGGAGAAATATAATTTGGCGTACGGAGAAATATAATTCGGCGTACGGAGAAATATAAAGCTGCGTACGGAGAAATAATAAAATCCCCGACAGGAATTTCTTAATCTCTCAAATCGCAAAGTTTTTTCACGGTTTTGAGCATTTTTACGTTAAAAGATAATAAAATGTAGCGGTGTAACTTAAGTTTTTTATTGCTAATAATGGTATGTGAAATCTTTTTTGTATATTTGCAGAGTTTAATATATTATAATATTACGAACAAACAGAATACACGAAAAATTATGGATATTACAGAACGGTTTTTAAACTACACTAAGTTTGACACCCAGTCGGCTGAGGACGGCGAGGGTGTTCCCAGTACGCGAAAACAGCTTGTTTTCGCAGAGTATCTAAAGAAAGAACTTGAACAGGAAGGGCTGAGCGACGTGGAGATGGACGAGATGGGATATATCTACGCCACCCTGAAGTCGAACACCCGTGAGGAAGTGCCCACAATAGGTTTCATCAGCCATTATGACACCAGTCCCGACTGCAGCGGCGCCAACATTCAGGCAAGGATAGTGGGCAACTACGACGGCAGCGACATTGAGCTGAGCGAGGGCATTGTGTCGAGCCCGAAGAAATTTCCTGAACTGCTTGACCATGTGGGCGAGGACCTGATAGTGACCGACGGAAAGACACTTCTCGGTGCCGACGACAAGGCTGGCATTGCCGAGATAGTACAGGCGATGTGCTGGCTGCGCGACCACAAGGAGGTGAAGCACGGTGACATACGCATAGCCTTCAATCCTGACGAGGAGATTGGCATGGGCGCACATAACTTCGACGTTGAGAAGTTTGGCTGCGAGTGGGCTTACACCATGGACGGCGGCGACGTGGGCGAGCTGGAATTTGAGAACTTCAATGCCGCCGGGGCGAAAATCAGAATCAAGGGCGTTAGCGTGCATCCCGGATATGCCAAGGGCAAGATGATCAACGCCGGTGTGCTGGCAACGGAGTTTGCCGCCATGCTGCCTGCCGACGAGCGTCCTGAGACCACTGAGGGCTATCAGGGATTCTATCATCTCACAGGCATCGAGGCAAACACCGAGAATGCCACTCTCAGCTATATCATCCGCGACCACGACCGCGACAAGTTTGAGGACCGCAAGGACTTCATGCAGGAGTGTGCCGCCAGGATGTGTGAGAAGTACGGCGAGGGCACCGTGGTGGCAGAGATAAAGGACCAGTACTACAACATGAAGGAGAAGATTGACCCGCAGATGCACGTCATCGACGTGGTGCTCCATGCCATGCAGATGAGCGGCGTGGCTCCAAAGGTACAGCCCATACGCGGCGGCACGGACGGCGCGCAGCTGTCGTTTAAGGGACTGCCTTGCCCCAATATCTTTGCAGGCGGAGTGAACTTCCACGGTCCTTACGAATTTGTGTCGGTACAGTCTATGGAGAAAGCCATGCAGGTGGTGGTAAACATCTGCAAGATTGTCGGCGGATGGAACAACTAACAAACAAAGAATAAGACAATGAAAGATTTCTTGAAAAACGTGTTTGCCACCATTGTGGGTATCATGGTGCTCACGCTGATTATGTGTATTATCGGTGTGATTTCTATCGTGGGAATGGTGGCATCGGAGTCGGCGACAACCAAGCTTAGCGACAACTCTGTGTTTGTAATCTCCCTTAACGGAGCAATGGATGAGCGTGAGCCTGCTATAGATTTTATCAGCACGCTCAGTGGTGGCGACACCCAGGGGCTTGGACTTGACAATCTGACTGATGCCATAGCAAAGGCAAAGGACAGCAAGGAGATAAAGGGAATATATCTGGAGGCAGGCGCATTCATGCCCGACACACCAGCATCGGCAGAGGCACTGCGCAAGGCGCTTGTAGACTTTAAGAAGAGCGGCAAGTGGATTGTGGCTTACGGCGACAGCTACACGCAGATGACATATTATATATGCAGCGTGGCGGACAAGGTGTACATCAACCCGCAGGGAATGCTCGACTGGCACGGACTCGGCGGCACGCCATTTTTTATTAAGGATCTGCTTGCCAAGTTCGGCGTGCGCTTCCAGCTGGCAAAGGTGGGAATATACAAGAGTGCTCCCGAGACAATGACAGCCGACAAGATGAGCGAGCCTAACCGCGAGCAGACACAGGCATATATGGACGGTCTGTGGAATCAGATGCTCACCGATGTGTCGGCAAGCCGCAAGGTAAGCAAGGAGCAGCTCAACACATACGCCGACGGCATGGTGGCATTGGAGGAGAGCAGCAAGCTGGTCAAGATGAAGTTTGTGGACAAGGTGCTTTATGCCAACGAGGTGAAGGGAGAGATAAAGAAGATGCTGAAGATTGATGCCGATGAGAGTATCAATCAGGTGTCTTTGCTGGAAATGAAGAACCTGCCGGCTACAAAGAAAAAGGACGGCGACGAGATTGCCGTATATTATGCTTACGGTGATATTGTGGACGAAGTGGCATCGATGGCTTCGGGCGAGCACAGCATCGTGGGCAGCGAGGTGTGCAAGGATCTTGACGCTCTGGCAGCCGATGACGACGTGAAGGCTGTGGTGCTGCGTGTAAACTCTCCGGGCGGCAGTGCGTTTGCCTCAGAGCAGATATGGCACTCGGTGATGCAGCTCAAGGCAAAGAAGCCTGTGGTGGTGTCGATGGGCGGCTATGCTGCCTCGGGCGGTTATTATATCAGCTGTGCAGCCAACTACATCTATGCCGAGCCTATGACCATCACCGGCTCGATAGGTATCTTCGGTATGTTCCCTGACATCAGTGGACTGCTCACCGACAAGCTCGGAGTGAAGTTCGATGAGGTGAAGACCAACAAGCACGCCACATTCGGCACACTCTCGCGTCCGTTCAACAGCGATGAGCTGAATTATCTCAACGCCTATATCGAGCGTGGCTACAATCTGTTCCGCAAGCGTGTTGCCGATGGCAGAAAGATGTCGGTTGACGCAGTGGAGAAGATTGCACAGGGACGCGTGTGGCTTGCAACGGATGCCAAGAAGGTGAAGCTGGTAGATGAGTTTGGCGGTATCAACGAGGCTGTGGCAAAGGCAGCCAAGCTGGCAAAGCTCGACAAATATTACACTGCTGCTTATCCTGGTACAGCCGACAGCATGGAGCAGCTGATGAAGATGCTCAACGGCGAGAGTGGCGGCAACTACCTTGACGAGCAGATGCGCCAGGCTCTTGGCGAGTATTATGCTCCGTTCATGTATCTGCGCAATATCAACAGACAGAGTGCCATACAGGCACGCTTGCCGTATCACATTGTTATAAAATGAAAATATACCGCAGTCTGCTGCCGCTGAGCTGGATTTACGGGCTGGCGGTGAGGATACGAAACCTTCTCTTCGACATTGGAGTGTTGAAGAGCAGGTCTTTTGTGACTCCTGTCATATCGGTGGGTAATATTACCGTTGGCGGCACAGGCAAGACTCCTCACGTGGAATATCTCGTGCGTTTGTTGAGGGATGAGTTTCATGTGGCGGTTCTTAGCCGCGGCTATAAGCGTAAGAGCAGGGGATTTGTGATTGCCGACGAAGAGAGTTCTGCATCCACTGTTGGCGACGAGCCATACCAGATGTTCTGGAAGTTTCCCGATGTATGTGTGGCTGTTGACAAGAACCGCTGTCATGGCATCGACAGTCTGTGCAGTGAGAAGCCCGACACCGATGTCGTGGTGCTCGACGATGCGTTTCAGCACCGTTATGTGAAGCCTGGCGTCAATATTCTGTTGGTGGACTACAATCGGATGATAATCTACGACAAGCTTTTGCCGGCAGGAAGGTTACGTGAACCTCAGGGCGGGAAAAAGCGCGCCGACGTGGTGATTGTTACGAAGTGCCCTTCGGGGCTGCGTCCGATGGACTATAGGGTGATTCAGAAAACCATGGATCTTTATCCGTTTCAGACACTGTTCTTCACGGGTTTGTGTTATGGCAAGCTCACGCCGGTGTATTGCGGCGATGAGCGCAGGCTGGAATCGATAAAGCATGAGAATGTGCTGCTTGTCACTGGCATTGCCTCGCCGGAGCAGATGATAGGTGACCTGAAGGAGCAAGGCGCCAATATCACTCCGCTGACTTTTGCCGACCATCATAATTTCAAGGACAGCGACGTGGTGCTGATAAATACTAAATTTAGTGAGATGCCGTCGCCGAAGATAATTATCACCACAGAAAAGGATGCCACAAGGATATTTGGCATTAAGGGATTGAGCGACGAGGTGCGCCACGCCATGTTTGTTCTGCCCGTAAGGGTGGAGTTTATGCTCGACTCAAAAGATAAGTTTAACGATTATATAAAAAGTTATGTACGAAAGAATTCAAGAAACAGCATCCTGGTTAAAGGCAAGGATGACCACAAGCCCGACAACGGCAATAATACTGGGAACAGGTCTCGGACAATTAGCTTCAGAGATAACTGACACATACGAGTTTGACTACAGCGAAATACCCAACTTCCCTGTGTCAACAGTGGAGGGACACTCGGGAAAGCTTATCTTCGGAAAGCTCGGCGGCAAGGACATCATGGCAATGCAGGGGAGATTCCATTACTATGAGGGCTACAGCATGAAGGAGGTGACATTCCCGATACGAGTGATGTACGAGCTGGGAATAAAGACCCTCTTTGTGAGCAACGCCTCGGGTGGCATGAACCCTGAATTTAAGATTGGCGACCTCATGCTTATCACCGACCACATAAACTTCTTCCCCGAGCATCCGCTGCGCGGCAAGAACTTCCCCACAGGTCCGCGCTTCCCCGACATGCACGAGACCTACGACCTGAAGCTCATTGCCCTTGCCAAGGAGATAGCTAAAGAAAAGAACATCCGTCTGGTTGAGGGTGTGTATCTCGGCGTACAGGGACCAACCTTTGAGACTCCAGCCGAGTATAAGATGTACCATCGCATGGGCGGCGACGCTGTGGGCATGAGCACAGTGCCCGAGGTTATCGTGGCACACCACTGCGGCATCAAGACTTTCGGAGTGAGCATCATCACCGACCTCGGACTTGAGGACACACCGGTGGAGGTGAGCCACGAGGAAGTGCAGGAGGCTGCCAACCGCGCACAGCCGCTCATGACCGAAATAATGCGTGAAATGATAAAGAGAAGCTGAAAAATGGAAATATCGAAACTTGGTGAGTTCGGGCTTATCTCGCATCTCACAAAAGACATTGAGAAAAAAAACGTATCAACAAAGTATGGCGTGGGCGATGACTGCGCCGTACTTTCTTTTCCTGGCAAACAGGTGCTCATCACCACCGACATGCTGATGGAGGGTGTGCATTTCGACCTTACCTATATAGATTTGGAACATCTTGGCTACAAGGCGGCGATGGTGAACATCAGCGATGTGTTTGCCATGAACGGCACTCCGCGCCAGATGACGGTAAGCGTGGCTCTGAGCAAACGCTTCACCGTGGAGGACATGGAAGCGTTCTACCACGGACTGCGCATGGCGTGTGACAAGTGGGGAGTGGACATCGTTGGCGGCGACACCACATCGTCGGTAACAGGACTTGCAATAAGCATCACCTGCATAGGCGAGGCTGCCGAGGCAGACATCGTCTACCGCAATGGAGCTAAGGAGACCGACCTCGTGTGTGTGAGCGGCGACCTCGGCGCGGCATACATGGGACTGCAGCTGCTGGAGCGCGAGAAGACTGTGTACTATCAGCAGGTGGACGAGGCACGCAAGAAAGGCGACAAGCGCATGCTTGAAGAGTTGAGCCATTTCCAGCCTGACTTTGCCGGAAAAGAGTATCTGCTGCAGCGCCAGCTCAAGACCGAGGCACGCGGCGACATCATCGAGAAACTGCGCATGGCAGGCATACGACCAACGGCAATGATGGACATCAGCGACGGACTGTCGAGCGAGCTGCTGCACATCTGCAAGCAGAGCAACGTGGGGTGCAGGATTTTCGAGAAGAACATCCCCATCGACTATCAGACGGCAGTAATGGCTGAGGAACTAAACATGAATGTCACCACCTGTGCACTCAACGGCGGTGAGGACTACGAACTGCTGTTTACCGTGCCTATTGGCGACCACGAAAAGATTCAGCAACTTGATGATGTGAAGCTCATAGGGCATATTACGCGCCCGGAATTGGGCACTGTGCTCGTTAGCCGCGATGATAACGAATTTGAGCTGAAAGCGCAGGGCTGGAACCCGCTTTTGTAACTAAAAGCGAAAAAATCGAGGGTTTTATGAAAAAAATGCGGAAAACATTTGGTGGGTTCGGAAAAAAGCAGTACCTTTGCACCGCATTTGAGACATAACGGAGGTGCCATAGCTCAGTTGGTAGAGCAAAGGACTGAAAATCCTTGTGTCCCCGGTTCGATTCCTGGTGGCACCACTCCTCCTTTCATTAGCCCTCTTGGTTTAGTGTTGAGTATTCAACTTAAGTCCAAGAGGGTTTCCTTTTGTATAAGAACTGCATGATAAAGTGTGTCTGGTTACTGAACGGGAAGAGTGGGGGAGAACTAAGGCTAACATTGAACAGAAACATTCAACAGCTAACGGAAAACAATGAAAACAGTTATTGGTATTGACGTGGGCATAAGCACTACAAAGATTGTAGGGTTCTGTGACGGCAAGATACAGTCGAGCATCCGTATCACGGCTGTCGACCCCATCACGTCGCTTTATGGAGCATTTGGAAAATATCTCTATGACAATAACCTCAAGTTGGAGAACATCGAGCATATCATGCTCACGGGGGTTGGTGCTGCTTATATCAAGGACAGGATTTACGGACTGCCAACAACAAAGGTTGGGGAGTTTGACGCCAACGGTCTGGGCGCCATTTATGAGACTGGACTGAAGCGCGCCATCATCGTGAGCATGGGTACCGGCACTTCGTTTGTGAAATATGACAACGGACAGGTGTCGCACATTGGTGGTATCGGTGTTGGCGGAGGCACGCTGCAGGGACTGTCGCGCCTGCTGCTCAACACCTCTAATATAAAAGAGGTGTCGGATCTTGGGCTCAACGGCGACATTTCAAAGATAAACCTGCTCATTGGCGACATTTCTGCTGAACCGCTGCCGGGGCTGCCTATGGATGCCACTGCTTCACTATTCGGCAATGCCATGAACAATGCCGCACAGGAGGATGTGGCAAAGGGTATTGTGTGGCTTGTGCTGCAGTCTGCATGCTCGGCGGCTGTGCTTGCCGGACTGGGCACCGACATACGCGACTATATTATGATAGGCAATCTCACCATGCTGCCGCTGTGCAGGGAGATTTTCCCAATGGTGGAGAAGCTTTATAATGTCAGATTTATTGTGCCCGACCATGCAGAGTTCTGCACTGCGCTCGGCGCAGCACTGAAATATGTGATGAAGGATAAACTTTGAAAACAACAACCCCGATATGGAAGAATATATAGTATCAGCCCGCAAATACCGCCCCATAACCTTCGACACGGTGGTGGGACAGCAGGCATTGACGCAGACGCTGAAAAATGCCGTGAAGAGCGGTAAGCTGGCTCACGCCTACCTGTTCTGCGGACCGCGTGGAGTGGGAAAGACCACCTGTGCCCGTATCTTTGCCAAGGCAATCAACTGCCAGTCGCCCACCAGCGACGGCGAGGCTTGCAACCAGTGTGAGAGCTGCCTGTCATTCAACGAGCAGCGTTCGCTCAACATCTTCGAGCTTGATGCTGCCAGCAACAACTCCGTGGAGCACATCAAGACGCTCATGGAGCAGACCCGCATTCCGCCGCAGCTTGGCAAGTACAAGGTGTTTATCATCGACGAGGTTCACATGCTCTCGACTGCGGCATTCAACGCTTTCCTAAAGACTCTTGAAGAACCGCCGGCACATGTGATATTCATTCTCGCCACCACCGAGAAGCATAAGATTCTGCCAACAATCCTGTCGCGTTGTCAGATTTATGATTTTGAGCGTATGACCGTGCAGGACACCATCGCTCATTTGAAAAAGGTGGCAGAGAAGGAGGGATATACCTACGAGGAAGAAGCGTTGGCAGTGATAGCCGAAAAGGCAGACGGAGGAATGCGCGATGCCCTTTCAGTGTTCGACCAGTGCGCCAGCTTCTGTCAGGGAAACATCACTTATCAGAAAGTGATTGAAGACCTGAATGTGCTCGACTCCGACAACTATTTCAACATCATAGACCTCAGTCTGCAAAACAAGGTGAGCGACATCATGGTGTTGCTCAACGGAATAATAAACAACGGTTTTGACGGCGGTCAGCTCATTATGGGACTGGCAAAGCATGTGCGCAATGTATTGCTTGCCAAGGACGAAAGCACTCTGCCGCTGCTTGAAGTAAGTGCGCAGCAGCGTGAGCGTTACAAGGAGCAGGCACAGAAAGCCGACACCCGTTTCCTCTATCAGGCGCTGCGCTACACTAATCAGTGTGACATCAACTATCGTCAGAGCAGCAACAAGCGTCTGCTTGTGGAGCTTACGCTGATAGAGATAGCGCAAATCACCCAGCCCGACGACGGAGTGAGTGCGGGGCGCCGCCCCAATAGATTGAAAACCCTGTTTAAGTTACTTACGCAACAACAACAGCCCGAAATGAAGAGAGCCCCGCAGGTAGCTCCGGCTGTTGCCGTGGCGAATACCGACATGCCTGTAAAGGCTGTGGAACAAGGCACTACGCCTGTTAATGCTGTGAAGTTGAAACCGGCACAGCCCCAACAGCCGGCTACAGCTCCCACAGCTTCATCCTATACTTCATCTAATCGTCCGCGTCTGAAGAGCGGCGGTTTTTCGTGGAATGCCATGCGCAATGCTGCCAGCCAACAGCAGAATACGGCTGTTGAAGCTGCCGTGCCGGAACCCGCTGCTACATCAGAGAATGTCGCTGCTCCTACCAACAGCACAATATCTTCTGCACCGGCTCCCGTTGTTGCCGATGCAACCTTTACCCAAGATGATCTTGAACTTGTATGGCTGTCGATGTGCAACCGTATGCCGCAGAAGTTCAGTGCTATCGCCTTGCGGATGAAGAACATCACTCCGCACATACTTCAGTTCCCACATATTGAGATTCTTGCCGACAATCAGATTATCTCCGACCAGCTGGCACAGATAAAGGGTAGCATTGTAAACACCCTGCGTCGCGACCTTAAAAACAAATCAATAGAAATGAGCATCCGGCTGGCTGCTCCTCACGAGAAAGTGAAACTGCTTTCCGATGCCGAGGTGTTTGAGCAGATGGGCGAAAAAAATCCCGCAGTGGAGAAACTGCGGGAACTGTTTGGGCTTGAGCTTACATAAAAATGAAGATTCTTCACTCTTCATTATATCAGCGGCATTCCTAATTCCTTGCACTCCTTGCGCATGTCATCGGGCCAGATACTTGCCTGAATCTCGCCGATATGTGCCTTTTGCAGCAGCACCATGCACAGACGGCTCTGACCTATACCGCCGCCAACTGACAGCGGCAGCTGATCGTTGAGCAGACGCTGGTGGAAATATAGCTCCTTTTGCTGGCTCTTGCCTTCCAGCTCCAGCTGGCGCAGCAATGCCTCCTTGTCGACACGTATTCCCATCGACGACAGCTCGAATGAACGTTCCAGCACAGGGTACCATATCAGAATGTCACCGTTGAGTCCCTTCATACCGTTGACTGTTGGTGTGGTCCAGTCGTCGTAGTCAGGGGCACGTCCGTCGTGCTTCTCACCGTTGGCAAGCTTGCCGCCGATACCTATCACAAACACTGCACCGTATTTCTTGCAGATGGCGTCCTCACGCTCCTTCGGACTGAGGTCGGGATACATTTCCAGCAGCTCCTCACTGTGGATGAAGTGAATCTTTTCGGGCAGGAACGGCTTTATCTGCGGATAAGTCTCACAGGTGAGATATTCCGTGCGGCGTATTGCTGCATATATTCTTTCCACTACGTTCTTCAGATAATCCAGCGTGCGTTGCTCACGTGTCACCACAGCCTCCCAGTCCCACTGGTCCACATATAGCGAGTGCAGGTTGTCCAGTTCCTCGTCGGCACGTATGGCGTTCATGTCGGTATAGATACCGTAGCCAGGCTCTATCTCGTATTCTGCCAGTGTCAGGCGCTTCCATTTCGCCAGTGAATGCACCACTTCCGCCTTTGCCTCGTTGAGGTCCTTAATTGGGAATGTCACCGCACGTTCCACTCCGTTCAGGTCGTCGTTGATACCCAGACCTTTCAGCACAAACAGCGGTGCAGTGACTCTTCTCAGTCTAAGCTCCGTGCTCAGGTTCTGCTGGAAAAACTCCTTTATCAGTTTGATGCCCTGCTCAGTCTGTTTCATGTCAAGCAGAGCCTTGTAGCCTTTCGGCTTTATGAGTTTGCTCATCTCTTTAAATTGTGTTATTTTGTTGTTTACTGCTGCAAAATTTTTGCAAACGAGCGCAATGAGAAATTATTCTCAAATTGCCGAGTGCAGCTAAAATTTCTGCAAAGGTACATAAAAGATTGCATACTTGCAAGTAAAATTCCTTATTTCTTTGCAAAATGTCGCGGAATTTATTGTTTGCATGAAATCTTTACGCAGAATTTTCCATTGCGGCTTATTTTGTGTAAACGGAAAATGTGATGTATATTGTAGAGAATTCACATTTTAGGCACGACTTTCTGCTGTTATGATGATAGCAATTGGCTAATTTGAAAAAATATTTTAAGTTTTTTCTTTTAAGTCAATATTTATTCGTACCTTTGCATCAGATATCTGTCATCGTCCGGCGGCCGCTGGACGGTGACAGAAGCTAACTTCAATGGCAATTAAACATAACTTCAATGACCGTCCAGCGGCCGCCGGACGGTAAAGAAACCAAACTGAGACATCTGAAATATGGCAATAAACATAGAATGGCAGGCATTACCTGCACCAAATGACGATAACAATAGCGGCAAGCAGCCGAAGCTTTATCCACGCATGATTGATAATGAAACTGCTGATTTCCAGCAGCTGTGTCAGAAAATAGCCAAACATGGTTCGCATACCAAGGGAACCGTAATAAGCGTTATGAGCGATATGGTGGATGTCATGAAGGAGTTGCTCAGCGAAGGCAAGACCATTGACCTTGATGAGCTGGGCACATTCAAGCTGTCGATAGGTGCGGATGCCAGTGTCACCCCCGACACTCCATATCAGAAACGTAAGGTGGCAGTACGCGGAGTCAACTTCCAGCCATGCAAGCTGTTGATGGATGCTATTGGCACTCCCAAGTTCCGTACTGTTCCGCGCAATGCAAGTCCTGCTGCAATGACTGCAGCCCAACTGCAATCTGCACTCTTGGAATATTTTGAGACCCACGACAGCATCACACGTTCCAAGTTCCAGGAACTTTACAAGCTAAAGCGTACCACCGCCTGCGACCGGTTGAAAGAATTACAGGAGATGGGAGTGATTAAGAGCATAGGGAGCGGCAGAGAGAGAAAGTATGTAAGGTGAACTTTTATGGCTATTATAAGTTTACCGTTTCAAGATGACATTTGCAATAGCAAAACCGCATGATTGTCGTGTATAAACGATAAAATTATTAGGTATTTGTCGTTTATATCCGATAAAATGATTACCTTTGCACCCAATTAAATGTTATTGTCATGACTAAAGATTTGATAAAAAACCTTATTGCAGAGTATCAGCAATATGTGACTGGGGTGAAGCTCATTCCTCGTCAGGTGGAGTTTATGGACGGGCAGAATTATGTACTTGTCGGGTTGAGGCACGCAGGGAAATCATACCTTATGTATCAGCGGATAGCGGAGCTGCTGTCACAGGGTCATCAGCAGGATGAGGTGCTGTACTTCAATTTTGAGGATGACCGCATTGATTCGCTTGACATCACCGACCTGGAACTCATCAAGACTTGCTATGAGGAGATGTATGACCACAGACCTCTGTTTTTCCTTGACGAGGTACAGCTCGTGAAGGGATGGGAGAAGTTTGCCCGTAGGTTGGCTGACCAGAAATATCAGGTGTATATCACAGGAAGCAATGCCAAGATGCTCAGCAGCGAGATTGCCACTACCCTCGGTGGCAGGTATATGGTGCAGGAGGTGTTCCCCTATTCCTTTTCGGAATATCTGAAGGCGCACGACATTGATCTCACACAGAAGAACGCGGAGTTTAAATATCGAAAGCAGATAGTCCGCTTAGCAGATGATTATTTCCGAAAGGGAGGCTTGCCGGAAACGGCACTGATGCCTAACAGCCGTCAGTGGTTGAGCAGCCTGTTTAGTAAAATATTCTTTGGCGACTTGGTAGCGCGCCATGGCATTCGCAACGACTTTGCCCTAAAAGTGTTGATACGCAAACTGGCGGAGAGTGTCAAACAGCCTCTGTCATATTCCAGGATGGCGAGCATAGTATCAAGCACAGGAAAGAAAATGAGTACCGATGCCGCCATCGACTACATCCGTTATATGGATGAATCGTGGTTGCTCCTGCCATTTGAGAATTACGTTGGAAAACTACAGGATAAGGAGATGAACCGCAAGTATTACTTCATCGACAACGGTCTGCTGGCCCTATTCCTACTGGATCCTGCCACCTCACTTTTAGAGAATATAGTAGCGGTTAACCTCAGGCGCAAGTATGGTGACGAGTGCTATTTCTTCAACACGCCCAAGGCTGAGGTGGATTTCTACATCCTAGAAGAAAGTACAGCCATACAGGTAGCATATTCCATAGCCGACCGGGACACTCGCAAACGAGAGACAGACGCTCTTCTTGCCTTGTCGGATTATCAGAATGTGCAACATCTGCAGATTATCACTAAGGATGAAGAGGAAACACTCGAAGAAAACGGGAAAGTTATCTCCGTCATCCCATTATGGAAATGGATGAAGGGGATGTAGCAATCCGTCCGCAGACATAACATTCGAACCATATATTCCTTCGTCAGATATATTTGACCATTTCGGGACATCCTCTTCAACCGTTGCACAGAAAGCAGCACAGATTCGTACTATGCTGAAACTCAAACGATACTGGAATCCGGATTTTTCAACGGAACGCATGCAATCGAATAACCCGTTTGACTTTTTGTGTTTGCTATAGGCATGACTATAAATCTCGTTTGTTTAGCAGAGTTGCTGTGTGTAATAATGGATTTACATCTGTGGGGAAAATCAGCAATAAATAAAAAGAAGGTGTGTAAAAATGAAAAACAAGTAGAAGATTGGTTTTTACATACCTCTTTTTTATTAAGCAAAATTTCAGAAACCTGAAATTTTATTGGCTAAATTTAAAAATATTTTAAGTTTTTTTCTTTTAAATCAATTTTTATTCGTACCTTTGCAGTCGGACTATAATTGCCTTGAAGAATAGTTACCGCTGTAAGACGTGTTCTTTCATGGTATAAATCTAAGGCAGCCTGCGCCGAGCGCATAGTGTGGTGAAGCCATTGATTGGTAAATTTGCACGAAGCGGTAGGGTGGGGTGTAGTCCAGACATATTGAAGGCGTTTACGCGACGCATGGTTCAGCTGACACTCTGAAACGTGAGAAATTTCAAAAGATGTTACTGCCTCGAACTTTGCAACGGTAGATGTCTGCGGGGTGATTATATTCAACTCCTCTATTAAGCCATTGCGTCAGTGTGTGCTGTTATATGCATACAGCTGCCACTGATGGCTTTCACAGGAAACGTTTATATTCATATCGGCGTGGGCTATACTGTTGTTCGTTCAGCAGTATAGGGCAATTCTCACGGCCTCAGAGTGTGGATCGGACAGCGGACGGTTCGCGCTTTTTTGTGTCTACCTAACTGAGTTCTGTCTAGAATAAAGTTAATTAACCGATATGGATATCGTTAAAAACATATCTGCTAATGTCGACACCCATGGAGGCGGTGAAAGACCTCCCAGCACCGGACTTACCCCCGATGCCCTCCCCGAAGTTCAGCAGCCTGTTATGGCGGAGAACTCACAAACAGGGGTGACCACAAGAAGTGTGCCGTTGCCAAAGGAACTGCAGGAAGCAAGACGGGCGCTCCGCACCTCTCACTGGTACGCCCTGCGATGTACATACGGCAGGGAGAAGCAGGCTTACGAACACATTATTAATAATAAGGGCACAGCCTATTATCCCCAGAGAACGGTCACTAAGCTGATCAATGGAAAACGCACCACTGTCAAGGAATCCTATCTTCCCAACATCCTTTTTGCATACGGCACCTTCGATGAAGTCAAAACCTTTGTCTACAACAATGTCAATGATGCCACCAAGCCCCTCCGCTTCTACTACCGCCACTTCCATGTAGGCAGCAAAATCGTAAAGGAGCCTCTCATCGTTCCCGGCAACCAGATGGAGAGCCTAAAGATTATCTGTGCCGCTGAATCTGCCGATATTCTACTTGTGCCAGATGACGTGCATAAGTTTGAGGAAGGACAGTCAGTTCGCATTATAGAGGGTCAGTTTAAAGGAGTTTTCGGAAAGGTCGCCCGTTATCACGGTCAGCAACGTGTGGGGGTGGTCATTGACGGTGTTGTCACTGCAATTACAGCATATATCCCGAATGCATTTTTGGAAAAAATATAATGATTTAATTTAAGTAAAGAAAGAATTTTATTGATATGGTAATTAATATTGGTATACAGGGAAACCAGCCTTTCCCTTTGGCGGAAACAAGTATAAGCAGACACCATGCAGTGTTTCAAAAGGATGACAGAACAGGCAGAATGACTTTGCGTGATAATGGCTCTACAAATGGAACATATATATTAAAAAACGGAACTTTCCAACGGATAAATGGAGAAGTTCAGGTGGGGATGGAGACTATTGTGCGTTTAGGTGCCGAATTCACGTTTAGAATAAAAGACCTCTTTGTTTCCAAAGCCCAACCAAAGCCTAAACCTAAAGAGACGATTGTAGATATAAGCAATCTGCGCAATGTTTATGAAGCTTATAATCATAATAAAATGTCAATAGAGGCAAAGACATCGAATATCATGATGTGGAGAATGATGTCTATGTCTCTTGGCGGTATTTTTGGTGTTGTCCTAAGTATGTTGCTGCCAGAAGATTTAGGAGGTGATCCCGTTGTTGGTAATATTATCAAGGTTTTAGGAACAGTAATCGCTATTGGTATTGCATGGTTGATAGTTGATGTGATGAATAAGGATTTGATTCGCCGTAAGGATCAAAATGAGCGTTATTTCAGAAAAAAATATTGTTGTCCGAAGTGTGGCTACCATTTTGGACAGAAACTTTATGACAATATTTTGGCAGAGGGGAAATGCCCTAACAGAAATTGTATGTGTAAATATACAGGTAAATAATACCCTATTAAATGAAGTATAATATGAAAAGATTTAGAATGTGGCGATTATTGGCATTATTGATGTTTGCGCTGAATGTATCGGTAGTATGTGCTCAAAAGACTTATGTTGTATCGGTTGGTCTCGGTGAATATCAATATCCCCAGATAGCACCACCTTTGCCATGCTCGCTTGGTGACGCTCGTGCCGTGTCGCACTTTTTTCATGACTATAATGGCAGTAGTGTTTTTATGTTGCTTAATGAAAACGCAACACGCAATCATATTCTTAGTGTGCTAAAAAAGGAATTTTCCAAGTCTACTCCAAAAGATGAGATCATATTTGTTTTTAGTGGGCATGGAGTACGTGGCGGATTGACTACTTACGAGACAAAGGACATGTCGAGCATTATAACTTATAATGAGATACAAAACATAATGAATGCAGCAAAGGCACGTAGAAAGGTTATGCTCGTCATGGCTTGTTATTCAGGAGGCTTGACACTACAAAAGCCAAAGAATGGCTCAACTCCACAGAGTAAGACAAATAAAACAAGTGTGATGCTGTATACGTCCAGTCGTGCCAATGAGGTGTCGTGGGAACGAGATGACATGAAGAACTCTTTCTTTATCACTCGTGTATTACAGGCTTTTCGTGGGGCTGCCGACAGGAATGGCGATAAGAAAATCACGGCTCGTGAACTGTTCAATTATGTCAATCCTAAAGTTATAAGTGATACCGAGGGGCTGCAGCATCCACAGATGTGGGGTAAGTTTGATGATAGTATGGTGGTAGTGTATGTAAAATAAAAAAATATATAATTATGATAATAAAATGTCCTAACTGCAATAGACGTTTTGACTTACAGCGTCGTCCGCCCGTTACTTTCTGTTGTCCACGGTGTTCTTTTACTGCACCGTTCAGCGTTGTCATTAGCGGTCAGGAAGTGTCTTCAACCACAGAATCTACAAAGGCAGACCTCCCTAAATCAGAAAATTTAGGTTCATCTATGGGAAGTGTTGCTGAGAACAATTCAGAAATGAATACAAAAACGAATGTAGTAATGCCACCTCAACATAATGCAACACGGGTTGTGGAAGGTCTTGCCAATCCTGCAAAAACAAGATTGGTGCCTAATTTACAGATACAGCCTAAAGGTGTGATACAAATCACATATAGGGGTAAAAATTATGGAGCAAAGGAACTCCCGCGTGGGAATCCATATACTATAGGCAGAAACAGTTCTGACGGAACAGCACAGGTGAAAATAACTCCAGACATATCCATGAGCCGTATTCACGCAAAAATGCGGACAGGCAGTTCTAATGGGCAACCTGTTTATCAAATCAGTTCGGTAAGATCTGAAAATCCAGTGTATGTCAATGGCGCACCAATACAGGTTGGAAAAGGTTACATATTGAAGTCCGGTGATAAGATTCTGATGGGAGAGACAACAATGGTTTTCCGTTTAATATAACATTAAAAGTATTGCTATGTCGCAGAATAAGACAATTGTTCCAGGAGTAGATTATGGGAATAATGAAAATCAGGATTATGGCTATCCTGATGATTTTGGAGGTTTGTATACCCGTTCTACAAATCTTGACACCAAGCGTACATGTATTGCAGGCTCACCTGAGGTACCAGTGGAAGATAATGTCAGTATACAGCCGTCGGTTATAGGTGCACAGCAATCAATTGCTGAAAAAAAAGAGCCGCGACAAATTGCATTGCAAAACCGTATTGTAGTTGGTGTCCTGTTTTCCATATCACGTGGTTTGTTGGGGGAATTGTTCCCTTTGTATCTTGGACGTAACGTAATGGGGCGCTCTGACATTTGTGACGTGTGTCTTCAAGAAATGACGGTGTCACCAGAACATGCTATATTATATATACGTAAAGATGAAAATCAGCCAGGACAAATGTTAATTACAATCACAGATTATAATTCAATGTACGGTACGACTGTGAATGGAATTGACGGCCGTTATGAGACATTGAATGTTAAGGAGAATGATATCATTGCAATAGGAAAACATTATAAGTTTGTTGTAAAAACATTCAATGCAGAATGTTTGGGCTTGTCGGAAGAAACGGAATTTGAGGAAAGTAATATATCAAATGATACAGGACAGAACGACAGCAATGTGGGGGCAGAGTTTCTGGGCTCTTTTTATTCGCCTACGTCTTCAGGGACAAATTCGTCCCGTACAGTTATCGGTTAAGTATTATAATACAATTATAAGATGGAAATAATTAAGTTACAGGGAGAAAAAGAAAAGCAACAGGGTGTTTATTATGAATTTGATGCTCATTCCACTCCCCTTGGCGAGGGAGGAATGGGAAAGGTTTTTCGTGGACGTCGTATCAATATCTATACACATGAGACACGTGATGTAGCCATTAAATTTATGTTTGCGGGACTCCCTCCAAATGTTATTCAGAGAGCGGAAAACGAGGCTAATATCAGAATCCTGCATGACAATCTTGTAGAAATGATGGGATTTCTCGCTGTTGAAACTCCAATGCCAAATGGGGCAACAGCCGTGAGATATCATGTTGTCAGTGAGTTGCTCACGGGTGTTTCTCTTTCTGATTTGATGCAAGGAGTTGTGACGGATCAGACGGGAAACGTTGTTCCGTATGCACAATCTCTATATCAGATATATAATAGTGACCCGGAGCAGTTTGCCGTAACAGTAATAAAGAAAGTATTATCTGGTATTATGGCCCTTCATGATGCCGGTTATATACATCGTGACATTGACCCTACAAATATAATGGTAACACAGGACGGAAAGATAAAGCTTATAGATTTTGGTATAGCCAAGAAGGTTGATGGACTCAAGACGCATGACCGTAATCTTACCACAGCCGGGCAATTTATGGGAAAGCCACAATACGCCGCTCCTGAATTGATTATCGGTGATTTGAAAAATCAGAATAAGCCAACCGACATCTATGCTGTGGGAATATTGCTTTTCCAGCTTATTGTGGGGCATTTGCCTTTTGAGGGTCCGTCGAATATTGTACTTAATGCACATCTTCGCAACAAGATGCCGCTAAAACTGATACGCAATAGGAGTTTGCGCAATATCATAGCACGGGCAACTGACAAGGATTGCACAAAACGTTATCAGTCGGTTGCAGAATTTAGGGCTGCTCTTGATAATTATATGTCAGGCAATGCAAATGATTTTGACCTGAAAAAAGTGTCGTTGATTACATGTGGTGCTGTAGCCATTATAATTGCTGTGATTGTTTGTATCAATTTCTTGTCTTTGCCTGATGATGCAAAGGAGGAGAAAACCGTTGTCACCGCTCAAGAAGATGTAATGGTGTCGGATATTGCTGCTGTAAAAAGGCAACTGCTTAATCCAAGTGAAGCGAAGCAGGGATTTGAGAAACTGCAAAAAATGGCTGCCAACGGAGATGTAAATGCAATGTATATACTAAGCCGTCTGTATGCAGTATCTTCTGGTTCTTTTACACTCTCGGATGAGTTTGTTACCATGCAGGCGAATTTGGCAGGAGAGCTAAAGCAGAATCCAGTAAAAGCACATAATCTTTTGGGAGATATCATAAAACAATCACCTGAATTTTATCCTGCTCTTTATGATTTGGCATGTAATTATTATGAGGGGACAGCCTTAACCGGCGGTGAACAAAGAAACCTGCGATATGCAAAGGAGTTGCTTGACAAGGCATATGATTATGCCACGAAAGCGGATGATCCCGTATATGTAAATAAGATTTCGGCTTTATTGAGAAAATACTAATTTTACCATGGACGATATTATGAACAAGTCTTCTGTTGGACTGGAGGAAATGAAGTGTATTGCTTCCACGGATTTGTGTGATGCTTACGGACGTTCTGGCATTGGAGGATGTGAGGAGAATCAGGATTCATATAGTGGGATTGTTGATGGACAGAACGTTATAATGACTGTTTGTGACGGAATGGGAGGAATGAATGGCGGACAGACAGCTTCCCGTATTGCCGTGACAGAAATTGTACAGTCGCTTGCAGAGTTAATAAGGGATAAGGTAAGTGTTGATGCTATACGTATTGCTGTGGAGACAGCTAATGCTGCCATATATAGGCGTGCCTTGAACGACCCTCCGCTTCGGGGCATGGGAACCACAGCAACAGTGCTTGTGGTTACTCCCTATGCCGCATATCTCACCCATGTTGGTGACAGCCGTATCTATCAATTGCGCAAGGGACGTAAGGTATTCCGTACATTTGACCATTCGAGGGTGTTTGAGATGGTGGCACAGAATCTGATGACTGAGGAGCAGGCACGGCAATCATGTTTCTCTAATGTTATTACCCGTGCTCTTGGCATACGCCCTCAGGTGCAAATGGATGTTGAGATGATCCCTTTTAAACAAGGCGATCGATTTATCCTTTGTTGTGATGGAATATGGAACTCAGAACCTGAGCATGTAATTATGAAATTCTTCGATGAGGAGAAAACGGCAGATGCTGCTGTATGTACAATAACTGAGAGGGTGAATTATATTGGATATGAAAGAGGTGGAGATCATGACAATCTTACGGCAATAGTAGTGGATATGAAGAAAGACTCCGAGTATCAGTACAGCTGTTGGCATCGTGCAAAGGATGCTATGGTGAGGCAATGTCGGAATATAAAGAATTTGTGTGCGAAAAAGAACAAATCGGTATAAAAACGTTTCACTATGAAGAGAATCATAATAGGTCGTGGTGTGGATTGCGATGTGGTAATTCCTGATGAAACAGACAATGTCAGTCGTCATCATGCTGTTATTACATTTAGTTTTCTTGGCAAGATGCGCATAAGCGACACCAGCAGTAACGGTACGTTTATCAATGGCAACCGTATGTTGAAGGGAACATCCATGCCTGTTACGAGAAAAGATGAAATAAGGTTTGGTGAGGGCTGGATACTTGATTGGGATATGATAAAGCTTCCCAATGTTACTGTGCGCAAGGCTATTCCTTATGTTGCAGTAGTATTGTTGCTTGCTGTAATAGGAGTTGGCGGTTGGTATTTCTACAATAGGTCACAAAAGGAAGAAACCCCAGAGTTGTTAATACAAGAGTCGATAAACTCAACACAGCAGGATAATTGGAATGCTGATTCGACCCAAAAGGTTGCTCCTACAGAGGTTAGTATTGACTTAGAAAATAAGGCAAAGGTTCATCCCAAACGGGTAAAAGTACGAACAAAAGCAAAAAAGAAGAAAAATACAGTTATAAAAGAGGGCATGGAGAAAGTAAAGGATGAGAACATTGATTTAAAAAAAGAAAATCTCTCGTCAGAGAAAAATATGCCTATAGTTAATTAAATAAAGTAGATAAATGAAAAGAATAGCTTTTTTGATAGGATTTATTGTTTGTGTCTGCACTACAGTTATAGCACAAACGGCAGATTGGCTTGTCACTCCACAATATTCGGATATAAAATATTTTGGTCCACGGATGTACAAGGTCACCCTTGATGGGAAAGTGGGTATAATAGGTGCTGATGGTAATGTGATTGTCCCAGTGAGCTACGATGCCATAAACTTATTTTATGAGGGGCGGACAATATTTGTAAACCGCACTTCAAATGGATGGCAGGTTATGGGTGTTTTGTCAGAAGCTGGAACTGTGAATTATGCAGATGGAACATATTATTTGTTACCAGACTATATGTTTTATTCTGAAGGATTGCTCACGGTGCGCGACGACAATGGGCATTATGGATATTTAGATGATAAATGTCAGCCGGCATTTGCCTTCACTTCTGATGAGGTGCATCCTTTCAGTGAAGGGTTTGCCGCTGTTGGCTCCGGTGATACGTTTCACTGGATAAATACCTCAGGAGAACCCATCCTTCCAAGATTGAAGAATGGCGGAACTCCATACGGTGGTACAAATTTTTATAATGGTAAGGCATATCTGTGGGATGAGGATGGTGTGTTTTTTGTCCTGACAGATGACGGCCGTACACAGAAGATACCATCACGCGATCTTGTTGTCGACTATCTTTATCGGGTAGATACAGGTTTGGGTGAAAAAGTAGAATATTCTGAGTATGATGCATTTTATGTAAAGCAGTGGATACCTGAAGAGCGTAATGGCAGGTGGACTTACATGTCGGAATCGGGAAAGTTGCTTACACCTTTTCAGTATGATTTGGTGAATCCATTCTCTGCTGGTGTGGCTATAGCTATGGTTGATGGGAAGTACGGTCTTCTTCATGTTGTTGATGACAAATCTACTTTTTACACTCATGTTGAAAATCAGCGTCACATTTTTTCTGCGGGCAAGAATTGTGTTTGTGAATTCCAGCTTATTATTCCTCAAAAGTGGCGCGGACAGGACATTTCTGTTATTCTGAAAGATCAGGATAATGGTACACGTATTGTTGCCAACAGAAAAGGCAATGACAGATACAGTTTTTCATATAAGCCAAGAGCGGCGGCATCACGTGAGAACAAGACCTTTAATATAGAGGTGAGGAGCAATGACATACAGTTGTGGCAGGGAGAGGAAATGTATAGTTTTGTACAGCGTGCCAAATTATCGGCAAGTATCCGGGTGAACAATGCAGACGCCGATGCTAATGACCGCTGTTTTGTTACGGCAACCATTAAAAATCCGTCATCGGTGGCTGTCACAACCAGTATCTCTTTTACTGGTGGTGGTGCAAAATCCCAGTTTGACAATAAGTCTATAACTGTTACTATTCCTGCTAATGGCAGTAAGTCTGTTACAAGTATATTTCATGTCAAGAAGGTTGAGTTGGCTGGTTGGTGCTCTGTTTCCACGAGTGAGGGTGCATCTGCAAGACGCAGCGGTCTGGAACTTAGACCTTTCTAAGATAATACCATGAAATTGTAATAATCAAAATATTAATTAAATTTTTTAGTATGAAAAAACAAATTTTAATTTGGCTTCTTGGAGCATTTGTTGTTAATGCGAATGCTCAGATTGACGGAAACGATGATGGTTTCAGTCAGCAGTCAGGCACAAACACTCAAACAGTGCAGAAAAGTGGAAAGAGAATCAATGTGACGACAAAGAATTATAACTATGAGTTCTCTGTCGGTCTGCGTGCAGGGGCTGGTGTCTCTACCATGTCAGAGAGTGATGACCTTAAAATCTATGACGGCAGTGGTATGGCATTCGGTGGAGGTCTTGCAGCCAATCTTCGTTTTGGAGGAAAGGACTCACGTGGCCGTGCTCTTGATGGCCAGGGGGTGTTTGGTATTGGCATAGAATTGAATTACAAAAGCCTTTCTGTAAAAACGCTTGCTGACGAAGACCTGAAACTTGGATATTTCGAGGTGCCGGTTATGCTTCAGTTCTATCCATGTTACAACAGTAAGCAGTTGAAGAACCTGTATGTGGAGGTAGGACCTACTTTTGCGGGAACAATGTCGGCAAGTCCAGAGAATTTAAACTATAATCTTGTAAATTATAAGACCGGCGATTTGAAGGGCTTCGATATCAAGGCAACCGTAGGTCTTGGTTATCGTTTCAACAGAAATTCTGCCAATGACGGTTTCTATCTTAATGCCCGCTATTATCTTGGCACAAGTGAGTTGGCAGGTAACTTCCCTGGTAAGATCAGCTCAGCCGAGATTTCCGTAGGTTATCTCTTTAAGTGCATTGGAACAAAAAAATAATGATGTTTAATTAATTTAATTTGTCAATACAATGAAAAAAATATTGTTTATGCTTCTCGCATTTGTGGGATTTGTAAGCTCATGTGAGAATGATGATATAGAGATAGTAAAAGAAAAAGCCAGATATAAAGTGTCTTTGAATGTTGCAACACAAGGAATGTATGATGAATTTGGGATAACAGATAAAATTAAAACAGATTTCTTACGTGATGGATCATATGTTATAGGAATAAATACGTTTATTTATGATACATCTGGTAAGTTGGTAACATCAAAGTTTGATTATGTGAATAACTATAATATTCTAAATATGGAATTTGAGGAAGTGGAAGAAGGTAATTATACAATTCTGACAATTGAAACATTGGTTAACCCAGATAATGGCTACGAGCCAAATTTCTTTGAGATTAATGATATTGAGGATATTACTAAAATTAAGCTTTCTCAAAAATATTATAAAATAGGTTCATCTGCTGTTATTGGTGTATATTCCAATGATATAAGTGTTTCATCTGATATGTCACTTTATGTGACCCCAAAGGCAATAGGTTCGCTTATTAATGTTCATCCATCTAACTATGAACATTCTCCGTATGTAAAATGGGGTATAGGTACGAATGACGCTCTTGACTATTATTTCTTAAATCCGCAGCTTCCAAGAAAAAGTCGATTTTATGAAGATTTGACGAAAAGAGGTTATGTAAATATTAGATTACGTGCTGATACAGAAAATTCATCTGACTATTATTGGCCAGTTTATGTGTTGGAATCTTCTATTGAATGGAAACCTGTAGCACAGACTGCTGAAAATGATGATGAGGAATATATAACATGGAAAGTAAATAAGGCAGACCTTGAAGATGGAAAAACATACGAAGCAGGATGCTATTATTTATATGAGGAGAATGAAAATTCCTATGTTGCATCCTATTTTGGAGACCGTGATGGCCTTAGTGATTGGGAAAAGGATTGGGATGATGTCTTAAAAGCTCTCGTTACTAATAGTAAAAAATTTACAGCGCCTTATACAGATTGGAACGTTGGCACTGTATCTGCTGTGAAAAACTATATGAGAAATATGACGTTATTGGAAGATATAACATATTCAACATATTCATCGTTATATTATATGGAATATGCTGATGTTAATAACAAGGATATCTATTATACATATTATTTTAATACTGCTACTACAGGATTGACATCTGTATACGTAGCTGTTATGAACAATTTAAACTATAGTGATGTCAAGAATGAACTACTAAAACAAGGTTATGTAACTGATTCTGAAGATGAAAGTTGGAGTGAATTCCATAATTCATCTACAATTGTCGGTATATATCATGATGAAAGTGGTATATATTTATATTATAACGAGAAATCAAATTCTAAAGATTCACGTATTATAAATCTTCCGAAATCTCGTATACAAAAGTCTGAAAACAATGGCTTGATTTCCCCTGCGAAAAGAGTAAATAAAGGAATGTCATCTATAGGATATATGCATTCTGCTCCCCAGAAGGTTATGCTAAATATGACAGAAAAAATGAAGTATGTAAAATAGTGCAATTTGTTTGGTGGCAAGGATAAACGAACTTTATTCTTGCCATCTTTCATGACTTTAAAATTATGAATAAACTTTTCTTTTTATTTATTTTTCTGATTATCACTATTTTAAAAGTTATTGCAATTCCTGCAGATGGTGTTTTTAGGAATATAGTACAGCCAGATGGCACTGTTCTATCAATATGTGTGGTAGGCGATGAATTTGCACATTATGTATTAAGTATGGATGGTTGTGTCCTTTGGGGAAAAGAGGATGAGGGGTATAGTTATGCAATAATGCATGATGGAAGGTTGTGTGCGTCTGATGTATTGGCACATAACCCTGATTTAAGAGGAAAGCAAGAAATCGAATTTGTAACAGAACGGTTGAAAGCAAAAACAGACAGTTGTATTGTCGATAAACTTCATCAGAAACGTAATTCAATAATAAAGAAGGTGAATGTGAAGAGAATGAATATGAAGAATCATTCATTAGGAGTCCCTATGGCGTTTATTGGGGATAAGAAGGGATTGGTTATTTTGGTGAATTTTGCTAATTTGGCCATGTCTTCTGAAACAGCACATGATGATTATAATCGGATGTTTAACGAGAAGGAGTATACTGGTAATGGGTGTATTGGGTCTGTACATGATTATTTCTTTGATCAAAGTTATGGTAAATTTAATCTGACGTTTGATGTTGTAGGTCCTGTGACGGTTAGTCGTAATTATGGTTATTATGGCAGTGATTATTCAGAAACAGCAATTGATGTGCATGTTCGGGAAATGGTAACTGAAGCGTGTAAACTGGCAGATAATTTTGTGGATTTTGGTGATTATGATTGGGATAATGATGGCATCGTTGATCAAGTGTTTTTAGTATATGCTGGATCTGGACAGGCTACAGGAGGAGCATCAAATACGATATGGCCTCATGAATCATATTTGTCCGAGAATATTGAACTCGATGGAGTAAGAATTAGCCAGTATGCATGTTCAAATGAATTATATGGGAATGGTGTTGGAAAAAATATATTGATGGGGATAGGATGTGCTTGCCATGAGTTTAGTCACTGTTTGGGACTTCCCGATCTTTATGACACTGATTATTCGGGGGCTTTTGGTATGAGTTATTGGGATGTTATGAATAGTGGTAGCTATAATGGACCTTGTGGTGTAGGCGAGATACCATGCGGTTATTCTGCTTTTGAACGATGGTTTGCAGGATGGTTAACATTTAATGAAGTAAATACTTCTCAGCATATAGCATCTTTGCTGAGTCTGGATGACTATCCTGTCGCATATAAGATTGTTAATGAAGGCAACGAAAATGAATTTTTTACACTTGAGAATAGACAACCAACCAAATGGTTTAAATATGTAGATGAATATGAAGGATTACATGGGCTTTTGATAACTCATATAGATTATGACGTTAATGCATGGATGTCTAATAAAGTGAATCCAAATAGCAAGCATCAGAGAATGAGTCCGATTGTTGCAGATAATAGCTATGGCAGAACTTACAATGATTTTGCTGGTGATTTATTTCCGGGAATGGCGAATGTTACATGGTTGACCAATGAATCACATGCGTCATCAGGAGGCAAACTGTTTAACAGAAATACCGACGGCACTTACAATATGAATAGGGCGATAGGAAATATTACAGAGAATGAAGACGGAATAATCTCGTTTGATGTTATTTTTAATAATGATGTTCCTGCACCTATAATAAGTGATGCCACAGAAATTACGCAAGAAGGTTATACCGCTAATTGGGAATCTGTGGAAGATGCTGACTATTATATAATTGAACAAACATCAATAGACTTTACAAATATTTTCTTTCCCGTAAGAAAGACTGAAACAGTAAATCCTGTATATGGAACAAGTCAACAAATGAAATGGCTGACTCAAAAAGGCAGAACTAATTATCATGTTCGGTCGGTTGTAAACGGTATTATGTCGGAATGGAGCGATAACAAGTCGGTTGAATATATACCAGAGACAGGTATTGTAGATTTGAAGGAAATAAATAAAGACAACGTGAAATACTATGGTATTAATGGTGTTGCCAACAAGCGTATGAGACATGGTGTGAATATCATACAGTCAGGAGGTCATACCAGTAAATTATATATGAAATGACGGATAATTTTATACCAGTGTTCGTAATGTCGTATCGGAATCAAAGTAATAGCTATAAATGGATAATAACCAAAATATCGAGAATTATGGAAAGAAAAAACATTAAAGTTATTATGTTAACAATTGCTTTTCTGTTGTACCCCTGCTTATCCATGATGTGTATAGCGCAGAATGAAGATGAAGTGGATTTTCAGAAAGCCTTAGTTGAAGCACAAGCGGGAGATACAGAAGCAATATTAAAGGTTGGTTTGTGTTATTTAGGCTCTATTAAAGGGGCAGGTGTAACTCTAAGTGATGCTAAGGCTGTAGAGTGGTTTTCCCAGGGTGCGGATATGGGAGTTCCCGAAGCACAAACAATGCTCGGAGCTTGTTATGAAGAAGGTAGAGGTGTTGAAGTAAATTATGTAAAGGCTGTGGAATGGTACATGAAAGCAGCGGAGCAAGGAAATTCTGTTGCTCAAAACGGTCTCGGGGTTTGCTATGAAAATGGTAAAGGTGTTGCAAAAAACTATGTAAAGGCTGTGGAATGGTACACGAAAGCGGCAGAGCAAGGAGATGATGATGCTCAATGCAATCTTGGCACTTGTTATTTTAGTGGGCGAGGTGTCACCAAAAACTATGCAAAAGCAATGGAACTTTTCTTACAAGCTGCAGAACAGGACCATGTCATTGCTCAATACAATTTAGGCTGTTTATATTATTTTGGTAATGGCGTTGCTAAAAGCTATACGAAGGCTGTGGAATGGTATATGAAATCGGCAGCGCAAGGATATTCACTTGCCCAATACAATCTTGGCGTTTGTTATGAACATGGTCAAGGTGTTGAAGTAAGTTATGTAAAGGCTGTGGAATGGTACATGAAAGCTGTAGAGCAGGGGGATGAAAAAGCTCAATGCAATCTTGGTGCTTGCTATGAAAACGGGCAAGGTGTTGCAAAAAACTATGCGAAAGCAATGGAACTTTACATATTATCTGCAGAACAAGGATATGCTGTTGCCCAATATAATTTAGGCTGTTTATATTATTTTGGTAATGGCGTTGCTAAAAGCTATACAAAGGCTGTTGAATTGTGGAAAAAATCGGCAGCGCAAGGATATTCACTTGCTCAATATAATCTTGGTGTTTGCTATGAAAATGGTCAAGGTGTTGCAAAAAACATATCGACAGCGAAAGTATGGTATCGTAAAGCGGCAGCACAAGGATATGAACAGGCAAAGCAAAATTTATTAAAGTTGCAATAGGGTCTGAAAGGTTATTACAGTTATTGTATTGGTAATAGAGCATAGAGAAACTATAATTTAAAAGATAATGACGATAGAAAATAATCGATTTTTTACGTTAATACTATTAATCATGGTATTTGCGTTTTCCGCAAAAGCGGAGCAGAAAACAACAATAGTGTTGAAAAATGGGTCGAAGATTACCGGTAGAATTATTGTTCAGCGTCCCGGGCGGGATGTTACCATTGCTGCCGACAATGCCACTTTTATAATAGAGGAGGCAAGAATATTGAGTCAAAAACAGAAGAAAGTGAAGTATGAGAATCTCGGACGTGAATGGAAACGTTGGGCTTTGGAACATAATGCCCTGACGGGAAATGCTAACGGGCGTTATCTAACGATGACAACTGTCACGACAAAAGACAACACATATACTGATGTGGTTAAGACAGTTCGTGATGTGGCCCCGAAAACTTGTTATGTGCAGGTGATGCAGGAACAGTATAAAGTGAAATGGAACGATGTGGATAAGATTGAGAAAACAGCACCCAAGGCAAGTGATGTCTCAGGACTTGACGATGAGATCGTCACATTGTCTGGTAAAAAATATCGCGGGACGATAGTATCACAGTTGCCTGGAAACCGCCTGACAATAAAGACTACAACTTCTTTGATGGAGATTAAGGCAGGGAATATACGCTCAACCCGCAAAGTGGCACGCAACAGTGCTTTAGGCTTGTATGAACAGGCTGGCTATGTGAACACTGTAATACTGAAAAAGGGACAGGCAAAAGAGGGGATTATAGTATTCCAGAATTACGGGAAGAAAGCTAAGGACCAATATTTGAATTTGTTGCTTAAAAATGGGAAAACCGAAAAAATTCTCACTGCCGATGTAATGGAATACAGAACAACGTATCCTACAGAAGTACCTAATACTTATTATTCAGGTAATGTGTATGTAAATGAATTTCATATTTCAAAGGCAAAAACAGTAAAAGATAATGGAAGCGTGGCTTTTGTAGATAAAAAAGTATATCCGTTTCCTGAGGGTATTGTGATAACATTTAAATCGCCTGGAACAAAATTGTCCGGTTCATGGAAACTTGTGGCTCTTGACAAGGTGGATTTGTCAAATGGAAAATCTACCTATGGATATACAGATGCAACAAGAGTCAGTAATGCATTTAATCCGTCGGCAATGGATGTGGCTGATGGGGTGCTCTGCCTTTCGTTCACATATCTGTCACCAGGATATTATGCGTTAGTGAATGATACTGATACGGAAGCATATATTATAAAAATCACGAAATAAATTTAAGAAAAAATATTCAATAGTGTAAGAATTAGAAAATATAAGGGTCTTTACCAATAAAAGCAAATATTAATAATAATTTTTAAAACATTAGATTATGAATACAAATGGAACAAACCCAGGAATGAGTGTTGAGGATTATGAGAACATGGCAGTGCAGAAGAGTAATACTGCAAAGCGTGTGGCTGCAGGAGCTGCAGTTCTTGTTGGTGGAGCAGCCATAGCAGGTGTAGCCGCTCATGCTGCAAGTCCTGACCCAAATCCAGCGGACGAGGCTTTGACTGTTGATGATGTGGTGAATGGTGCTGAGGTAGCAGAAAACTATCAGCCTGTGGAGGAAACTCATGAGACACAAACCACAACACAATATGTGTATGTGGAGAAGCCTGCGGCAGAGGAAGAGGCCGAAGAAAGTAATGTGACATGGGATGAGACCAAAAACTATTATGAGGATGGCGAAAAGACAGGCTCTGTTGAGTATGGAACTGTTGAAGGACACAAATTCGCCCTTGTGGATGTTGACGGAGACGAGCATGCTGACGGACTCTTTATTGACATGAACAATAATGGCGAGTTTGAGAATGACGAATTGGTAGCCACTTATGAACCTACAGATCATGTACACATGGGACATGAGACTGCAAGAGTCACCAACAATTATGATCATACTGCCCCAGACTATATTTATACAGTGGATGAGCCGGGTAATGAAGTGGCTCAAAACAATGGTATGATTCACAATAACTTTGAAGATGAGAAGACCGGTGAGTCGTATCATGACGATTTCGCAGAGAACAACCCTGATTATAATCCTGATGCTTATGACGGAAACGACAACTATCTTGCAGAGAACGACTCTTATGACGAGGGCGATGACGTGTATAGTGCAGACATGGAAGACGGTTTGGCTCAGGAATCATCGTATGATGATAAATATGACGGTGAGGACATAGATGTTGCAGAGACAGATGACAGTGACTCATACGACTCTATGATGGGTGCAGAAGAATTTATGGGATAAAAATAAAAAAATAAAGATATGCCAAAGAAAGTTTGTCCGAACGGACATATATATGATTCGAGTATATACGGGGATGAATGTCCCTTGTGTCCAAAAGGTGGAGTGGCTGACCCTGTTTTTGGGAATCCTCCATATCCGCAAGGTCCTGAGGTGGGAGGAACAAGAGTTTCTCCCCCTCTGGGTGGTGCGCCGCAGCCTATGTCTGGAGGAGCTGCAGCAGAACCGGTGGATGCTGTAGGTGAGACACAGGTTCGTCCAAACCAGCAGCAGTTCCATGGTCCTGTTGGAGGAGGAACGGTTATACGTCAGCCAGCTGGTGTGGCTACGGCAAAAGGCCGCAAGCTTGTAGGATTTCTTGTAACTTATAATCGTAATCCATTAGGGCGCTCTTATAACATTTACGAAGGAAAGAATTTTGTTGGACGTGATTCTTCTTGCGACATTTCTGTTCCTGAGGACAACCAGATGTCAGGGCGGCACATGTCAATTTTGTATCGCAATGTTGACAATAAGTTTAAGTATCGTGATGAGCAGTCAAGCAATGGTACTTTTGTCAACAAAGAGCTTTCTGACGAGGGTGAGCTGCAGAATTATGATATCATCCGTTTAGGCGGTACTGTGTTTATTTTTATTTCAATTCCACAAGTTTAATAATATCATGGAGAATTATATTATTGCCAATTGTACCCATCCAGGTAAGGTGCGTGATGTCAACGAAGACAGCATGGTGGTCTTTGACTCACCAAACGGTAGGGTTGTTGCTGTATGTGACGGTATGGGAGGTCAGAATGCCGGTGATGTGGCATCGCAGTTAGCTGTGGCTGTCATTCAGGATATTTTGACCGATAATACTTTCAATACTCCAGAGGAGGCTATAAACCGTTCTATAGTGGCTGCCAATCAGGCTATCCTGCATAAAGCTTCGCAAAATGCCGGATACAGTGGAATGGGTGCCACATGCGTTATGCTCATAATAAAGGATGGTATGGTGTATTATGGCTCTGTTGGTGACAGTCGTATCTATTATATTGCCAATCACATGATACGTCAGTTAACCAAGGATCAGTCGTATGTGCAGACCCTTGTGGATGCTGGACAATTGTCGGCTGAGGCCGCTGAACATCATCAGGACAAAAATCAGATAACCAATGCACTTGGTGTTGAGGGAATGACACCTCCTGTGATAGGTACTTTGCCTATAACTCCAGAGCCAAACAGTGTATTCTTGCTTTGTTCCGATGGGTTAAGCGGGATGATAAGCAATAACGCCATTCTGAAAACGGTAATACGTCACGAATTGTCGTTACAGGAACGTGCACAGTCGCTTATAAGACAGGCAAATGAGGCTGGAGGACTTGATAATATCACAGTTCAGCTGGTTGAGTTCCCTGCAAATGCTTCTGTGGCTGGCAGGGCTGGTAATCCTGCTGTAACGTATGGGGGAAAGAAAAGTGGTAATAAAAGCCAAACAATGCTTTATTCCTTTATCGTATGCCTTTTGCTCTTGATAATTGGTGGAGGAGTGTATTGGTATTGGGATAATTCCAAACAAAAGGAAACACCAACAATTCAACCAAGACCAGTAAAAACTGTAAAAGGAAAAACTCCCGCTGTAAAGACAACTACTGTGGAAAAGGAGACAAAGACAGTGGTTGTGGAGAAAAAAGCAAAAACTCAGGAAAAGGCAAAGTCTAAAACCAAAAATAATACAGAAATTCCGCCAAACTTGGATAAAAAGGGAATTCAACCAAAAGATGATTCGGAACTGGATGTTCCTGGAAAAAGTAAAGGCTCAAAAGATTTGGAATTAAAGTTCGAAAATTTAGAAAAAGATAAGACCCCCAAAGGAAAGGAACCTGAAGGTACTGGTAATAAACCTGTGTTATAATTCAATTCCATGAGACAGATAGCAAATTATACAGTAGAAGACAAGCCGTTGGCTCGTGGAGGTATGGGGCAGATTTTTCGTGGTCACGACAGCCAAGGGCATGTCGTGGCCATAAAAGAAATTCTGCCGGAGTTCGCAAACGACTTGACAATAGTCAGCAGGATAGAGAAAGAAGTTGAGTTTCTTGTGAAAATTGACCATCCTTCCATTGTTCGTCTATATTCTGCATTCCGCGATCCGGGCACACATTGCTATTATATAGTGATGGAGTTTGTTGAGGGTGTCAATATAGAGCAATATATTATGCGTAATGGTACTCCGGAACCTATGCCGGAACAGCAGGCTGTTGAATATATGCTGAAGATTCTCGATGCCATGCAGTGTGTGCATAACGCTCATATTGTGCATCGCGACATAAAACCCTCAAACATTATGATTCGTCCTGACGGTAATGTCTGCTTGCTTGATTTTGGAGTGGCTAAGGATATGGACAATGGAGCAGGAACCATTGTTGGCAGTATTATTGGCACCAGTGGATATATGAGCCCGGAACAGGCTGACGGATTTTCAATCAATTCGCGTTCAGACATATATTCTCTTGGGTGTGTGTTCTTTTATATGCTTACCGGACATCATGCGTTCAACACGCTTGCAAGTGAGTTTGAGACAAAGAACGCCATACTCACCAATAAATTCCCAAGACTGTCAAAATACAAAAGTGGATTATCGGATGTTTTACAGAAGGTTCTTGACAAGGCAACCGATAAGAATATGATGCACCGCTACCAAAGCTGTTATGAATTTATGGCGGCGTTGCGTAACGGAACGCAAATAAGTTATTCGGGTGCACAAAAGGCTCAGGTCTCAATTTCTGTAGGACGTGAGATGTGTGATATAATTCTTGAGGATTCAGAACAGAAAATAAGCCGTCATCACGCAGACATAGAGATACGTGAGTTTACAGGCGGTAAATTTTATGTGTTTACTGATTGTAGTGCAAACGGTACTATTATTGACGGAAAGAAGGTAAACAAGCAATCGGTCAACATTCCTGCAAATGGAAAGGTTCCGGAAATTTATCTTGCAGGCGTGAAGGACGGACATCTTGATTGGGAAAAGGTTGTCGCTGAAATGGATAAGCGTGTGCAGGCAATACAAGTGGCTGAAAATCCAGGGAGTGGAGGTATGAAACAGGAACAGCCTGCATTCGTTTATAAGGAAAAAGATGCTACGGGATGGCTCATCGTCTCATATATATTTGCGTTACTTGGAGGTCTTTTAGGAATTGCCTTTGGACTTATGGTATATATGGGAAAGGTTGAGATGGTGACAGGTGAGAAATTCTACAAGTATAAGCAGCAACATAGATATATGGGGCTTGGTGCAGCTATAATTGGAGTTATTGCAATTATTGTATATAATGTAATGCCGTTTCTTTAAATTGACTATTAATTGGTTTGTTTGACAACAAATTGAAAAAATGATACCCACAGATATTCTTAATTACAGAGTGGTACGCCATTTGGGTACTGGCGGCATGGGCAGCGTTTTCCTTGCCGTAAACACAAACATAGACCAGCAGGTGGCAATAAAGGTCATTAAGCCGGAGGTGGCTCGCAATACAGTATTGTGTGCACGTTTTAAACAGGAGGCGGAACTTCTTTGTTCGCTTAACCATCCTGGCATTGTGAAATTCCTTAATTATGTTGAGACTCCAGACGGCGTTTTTCTTATAATGGAATATGTGAAGGGTATTACTCTTGAAGACTTCATAAAGAAAAAAAATGGACTGATAGTCGAGAAAAAGGCTTATCCATTGATTTGCGAGATTCTTGATGCTTTTTCCTATGCCCATTCTAAAGGTATAGTCCATCGTGATATAAAGCCGTCAAACATTATTATTCAGGAAGACGGACATATCAAAATTATGGATTTTGGTATAGCCCAGATTATGTCGGAGTCGAATGTTACTGATAGTAAGTACAGAATGGGCACTCCCACATATATGAGTCCGGAACAAATATATGGTAGGAATATTGATGCCCGTTCGGACATTTACTCTATAGGTGTGCTTATCCACAATATGTTGACAGGGCGTGCTCCTTACGATTCTACAACACTCACAGCACAGGAAATAAAACGCAAGGTCGTTACCGAAGTTGTTCCCCGTATGGCAGAGTATTATCCGTATATTTCTGACTCTATACAGTTGGTGGTGGACAAGGCAACTCAAAAAAGTCCGGAATTGCGTTATCAGTCGTGTCAGGAAATGAAGGAAGCTGTCAAGAAAGCTCTTGCTCCCGACCCTATACCACGTCCTTTGATGTATGGAGGAGCTGCAGCTGCTTTGATATTGTTACTCGTTGGGGGATTTGTTTGGGACTATTTCCGTACAAAGGTAGAGTATTATAAGGATTATGTTGAGGTATGGGGTGTTCCGCAGGGGATAGGCAGTCTTAGTAGTAATGAGATGGAGCATAGATCGGGGACATACCGTTTTGAATATTCTCGCTATAAACTTCGCCGTGTATCGTATATCAATAGTAAGGGCAATCTTTTAGATCATGCAGATTCAGAGCATAAGGACCGTATTGTGGATATGACTTTGTCGTATACGGAGGGGAGTGGTAGAGTTGATGCTGTAAAAGTGAAGGACCGTAGCGGTAAGGTTTTGTATGTGAAAGATTATGATAGTAATTTTAAAACTTGCACATTTAAGCTTGATGATGAACTTGGCACAGAAATGACGCTTAACGCGCAAGTCAGTCTTTTCCAAAGTGCTTTTGACAATTCACTTGCCGGCAAGGGAAAGATATCAAAATACATTTTAGACTATAATGATGACGGATATCTTGTTAAAGTTGAATATGCCGGTTTTGGCAATGTGCGTGTTCCTGATGGACAGGGGATTTTTGGAAAAAGTTTTGTTGTTGATGATAATGGACGTGTGATAGAAGAGCACAATCTTGGAAAAGATGGAAAACCCAAAGCCACTCAGTTTGGGCTTGGGGTAAGAAAATATGTATATGATGATGAAGACAATCTTGCAAAAGTCGAATATTTGACGGTTGACGGTAAGCCGAGCAGCGACGGCAACAACTGTCCGATAGTATTGTATACTTATGATGAGTGGGGAAACTGTATTTCGGAGAAGTATACCGACATTAACGGGCAGTTGATGATTAGGAAGGATGATCCGTTTGCCGGTGTTGTTTCTGAATATGACAATGACGGTTTTCGTAAGAAAATTCAATATTTGGGAATGGACAACAAACTTACGTATGTTCATGGCGTTTGCGGTTTTTTGTGTGAGTATGACGAAAATGGATATCTGTCGCAACGTTCGTTTATTGATAATCAGGGTAGGGCGGCTTTCTATAATGATACAGATGAAGATGTTTCGTATGCTCAGCAGGAGTTTGTCAATGACAACCATGGGAATGTTGTTGACGTAAAGATGCTCAATGCATCAAAAGAATTGATAGATGCTGCTATTGCCGCCCATACTCAATATACTTATGACTCAATAGGCAATATGCTTTCCATGTACTATCTTGACAAACATGGCAAGCTGTATGCACCCGTAAAATATGGATATGCAGGAATGGAAATGACGTATAATGAGCAGGGGCGTATCTCTCGTGTCGCATTTATGGATGCATCACAACAGTGTTTTACGTTGCCTGATAAACATGTTGGATATTACACAAGAGAATATGATGCACGCGGTAACTATACCAGAGTGTCATATTATGATGCCAAAGGCAATCTGTCTGTTACGGATGAGGGAGTGGCTGTGGTTTGTTATGAATATGACGATAATGGCAATGAGTCAGCACGATATTTTTTGAATGCTCTGAAAAAACCGTGTGTTCTTAATTCGTATTGTTCGCGTGTAGAATATATGTATGACATTCAGGGCAATTGTATCTCAATGCAGTACAAAAACACTGATGGAAAGCTAATGCCGGTTAATGGTGTTGCATGTTATGAATGGGATTTCGACCAACGTGGAAATATTGTGAGCGAGAAACTTCTTGGAACAAACGGACGTTTGGCTTCAGGAACACTTGAGCAACGTATGAAATATGATGACCGCGATAATGTGACTGAGCGTTCTTATTGGACAACCAGTGGCGTCGCTGCTTTGTGTAAAGATGGGTATCATAAGGTCTTGATGAGATATACAACAAGCAATTTGTGTGTTCAGATGGAATATTATGACACAAAGGGTATACTGAAGAATCTCAACGGACAAAATTATGCCGTAATCAAACGTGAGTATGACGAGCGTGGAAATATGGTGTCGGCGACATATTTCACTCAAAGCGGTTCTCGTGGTACTGATGATTCTAATGTGCATAAGTATTTCAATCAGTATGACAAGGTTGCAAATAAGATTAATCATCAAATATCCTTTGGCAGTAACGGAAAGCCTGTTGTTGCAAAGAATTATGCGGCTGAGGGCAGATTGGAATATGACAAATGTGGAAATGTGACGAAGCTTATTTGTTATGACGGTTATGGAAAAAAAATAAATGGCAATCATGGATGGTGTGAGAAACAATTTACATATAATAATGCTGGTCTGTGCTCGTCTGAGGCATATTTCAACATGGAAGGCAAATCTACCGTTGATACATTCCTGAAATATCACAAAGTGGTATATGAATATAATGACATGCGTTTGCTGTCATGTATGGAGTTTTATTCCACAAACGGTAATAGAATTTTGTGTACTGATGGGTATAGTATTGTGAGATATAAGTATAATAACCAAAATCAACGTACTGAAGTTTCATATTATGATGTAAGGAATAAACCTGTCAATATGTCAAACGGATGGCATAAAGAGGTTTATAGCTATCGTGCAGGAACGGAGTACAGATGTGATTTGTATGACGCGTTGAATAGAAAAATTGCCACGGCTGTAAAGGAAAACGGTAAATGGAACGTACATGGAGTGGGGAGACAGAATAATGCTGTAACATCAAACTGGCGTGCAGTGTGGGCGCAGATGGCTAAGGAATGTCCTGTAAAATTTGAGAATGACGTGATATTTGAGTCTGTTGTCATTGAGGTTGACGGGATTGTTGTCTCTTTGGTTTTCGACTCGCTTGTATCGGAACAAATTACTTCTGATATGATAAATGCAGTCCGTGAATTAATACCTAATTTTAGAAAAAAGACAGACACACCTTCTTATATTGATATACAGATAGATGTCTATGATAAATACCATGAAAGAGTTGTTTCGATTTGATAAATAAACATTAAAAAAATATATGAATCTATGAGAACATTAAAATTAATTTCTTTAATGCTGTTTGTTGTTGCAACATCGGCATTTGCTGGTGATTTGACACCAGCTCAGGAGAGTGCACAGCGCAAATTGTATGCATATTTGCATGAACAGAAATTTTCACCAAGTATTGACACCTCTGATAACAGCGTCTGCTTCCGTAGTGGTGGAGTGTTGTATTGGATTGCATTAGAAGGGGATTCGCCAATACTGTATTCTTTCCAGCGTACAGCATTTAGGGTTGGTAGTGGTGACGACGCATATAAGCGCAGACCAGCTGCCATTGCTGCAAATGAGGTGAACCGTAAACATAAGGCTGTGAAATTGACCGTTGATGAGAAAAAGGTATATATCGCCATTCAGGTATATGCTGCAAAAACTGAGGATTTCACAGCTGTGTTCCACAAATATTTCTCGCAATTCCAAAATGTTCATGATGATTTTATCAAAGCCTATCGCAGTGCGCTTATGAGTGAACCTAAGATGGAACCGCAGCTTCCTGTTGCGCCAAGTGACTTGCGCGATATTATAACCAATGTGTCGTTTCGTCTTGTTGATGGTAATGGAAATGAAATGGTGGCTTACGATCAGCCTTTGCGCAGCTTCAATGCCAGATTTATACAGGCACGTCTGGATTTTGGACCATGGAGAGAAAAGGAAGAGGACTTTTTGCTGCAGATAAGGGTTACTCGTCCCGATGGTAAACCAATATATCTGCCAGGTAAGAAGGTATCGGCAGAAATGAATGTTACGCTAAAGAAGACAAAGAAGGTTCAGTCGGTGGAGTTCGACCGTTTTGGCTCAAATAAGGAAGGCTTCTGGAAAGCAGGTGAATACAAGGTTGAGATAATAGAGTCAGGTGATGTAATTTATAAAACAACATTTAATATATTGTAATATATGAGAAAAATTTTGTTTTTAACTTTTGTAGGTCTTTTCTTTGTCTTTTCCTTTAGTGGATGTAAAAAACACAATGCCGACAGGGAGCAGCTTCACAAATTTGTAGAGCAGATAAACAGTAAGGCAAACAGTCCTTTGTCAAATGGAACTGTTTTGAACAAGTGTGAGTATAAAGATGGGGATAGTGTGCTTACATATTATATAAAGGTAAATGACAACCGTTTTGACAAGGTGAATGTGGATTCGCTAAAGAAAGAGTTGGTGAAAGAACTTGCAACACCTGCAAAAATGAAACTTGTCAGAGTGTTGAAAAGAAACAGCATTGGGCTCCAGTATATATATGATGTGAATGGAAGCGAGTTTTCTATGTTGTTTGCTCCATCAGATTTACCGGTTGAGAAAAAATAATTTTATATAAATCTATGATTTCCGTTCTGTTTCTCACAAGTGGAACGGGAATCTGTATAAAAAATAAAAAATGAGTTTATTTGATGCTGTAAAGTCATGCTTTAATAAGTATGCGACGTTTCGTGGACGTGCTTCACGTTCTGAATATTGGTGGTTTTGGCTGTTTGGTGGGTTGTCACTGCCCGTAATCTGTTGTGCTTTCTTTTTTATTGGATTTTTGTTTAGTAATGTGGCAGTGGCATTCATTACTGGAGGAATTGCTGGTTTTATATGGTTTATTATATTGTTTGTTCCGACTGTTTCAGTCTTTGTCCGCCGTATGCATGACACAAATCATAGTGGGTGGTTTTTCTGGCTCCCTTTTATACCAATTATTTTCTTATTGACTGGTAGTGACGAAGAAAATCAATACGGACTCCCCGTCTATTAATTGATTAAAGTAAAAAGAATAAAGAATCAAAACAATAAGTTTTTGTATAATGGCAAAAATAAGATTACAAGGCGAAGAAGAAAAACGTAAAAACATTTATTTTGAAGTTGATACGTCTGAACCGCCTATAGGCGAAGGCGGAATGGGAAAGGTTATGAAGGGATTTTGTGTTGACATGGCAACTAAGGTTTCCCGTCCTGTTGCTATAAAATTTCTTTATGCAGACCTTCCTCTTCACGCTATTGAAAGGGCACGGCGTGAGGCATCCGTGCAGTTGCGTAATGATAATTTGGTGGAAATGCTTGGATTCATTGAGGTGAAAACTGGCAGTGGAGAGAATGTCAACTCACATTATCATGTTGTAAGTGAGCTGTTACACGGTATTCCATTATCTGATATCTTTGAGGGTAAATGTACCGATGCAAATGGAGAGGTTATCCCTTTTGCTCAGAAACTGTTGATGGACTACCAGTCGGATCCTACGCATTTTGCCAAAATCATAGTTATGAATGTGCTCTCAGGTCTGATGGCTTTACATGATGCAGGCTATGTGCACAGAGATATTGATCCGTCAAATATTATGCTGACAGATGATGAACACATTAAGCTTATTGATTTTGGTATAGCCAAACAAGTGAACAAACTGACAACAAATGACCGCGGACTTACTACAGCTGGTACTTTCATGGGTAAGGCTGAATATGCAGCTCCGGAGCTGGCTTTAGGTGACCTGAAACATCAAAATCAGACCACGGACATCTATGCTGTGGGAATCTTATTGTATCAATGTATAGTGGGACATGTGCCGTTTGAGGGACCATCGCATGTCGTGCTTGACAATCAACTGCACAAGAAAATACCTCTTGGCAAGATAAAGGACCGTGGATTGAGAAAAATCATCGAGTGTGCAACGGAAAAGAGACAGGATGTGCGCTATCAAACTGCCTCACAAATGCGCGTGGCAATGGAAAATCTGGCGGGAATGAAACGCCAGATGAAAAAATCCACAAAAATCACCATTGGTGCTATTGTAATCACTGTTATTGTAGGTCTTGTTGCATTTGGCGGCATATATTACAACAAAAAAAGAGTTGCTGCAGAGCGGGCAGTTCAGGCGGAAATAGCCGCTAACGATTCGTTGCGGCAAAGAGCTCTTGATCTATCGAAGAAGGCTGATGCATGTCTTGCCGTTGGTGACAGGCATGATGAAGGGTATGAGGCATCCTATATTGAGGCATACGAGGAATATGGCAAAGTAATAGCCACGGTGGAGAAAATGACATCGGATAAACCGGATATGGCTGCCACTATCAAAAACAAAGAAAAAGCTAAAAAGGCATTGCTTGATGCGAAGGCAGAATTTGAAGCAAAAGCAGAGGATTTTGAAAACGAGGATATGCCTGATGTCGCAAAGGAGTTTCGTAGTAGAGTAAATAAGATATCCAGTGTAATAAAGTAAAATAATAAAAATTGAAAAAATGAAACTTATAACAAAATTAATTCTCTCATTATTATTTGTCTGTTTTTCGGTTGCTGTAAATGCGCAGTCTGCCGGTGACCGTTTGTTCGCACAGGGACAAAAATTCCAGATGACTCAAACCGTAAAGGCACAAAGACAGGCTATTGCAAAGTTTGAAGCGGCAAAAAAGGCTTATGATTCTGCCGCGAAAAAACAAATGTGTGATAATCAGATTGCAATATGCAATAGCAATATTAAAACTATTGCTAACACAAAAAAGACATACGCGAAGAAGCCAAAGGAGAAGGAAGAAAAAACGGAAGGCAGCGGAAAGATGTCTTTTGAGCCTGCTCCAGACATGACCCCTGTTGAGCTGTATTTCTCCATATCGTCAGTGGAGTTTAAGGCCAAAGCTAAGAAAAACGACATTTTTAAGGTTGTTGTTAACTGCAACTATGATGATTGGACATACACACATCCTAAATGGATAAAAGTTGCTCAAAACGGTAACACACTTATTCTTACTGCCGAACAAAACAAAGGTAAAGACCGTTCTGATGTGCTTACAGTTACATGCAAAGACACAAAAGCAGAATTGGTAATCTATCAAAAAGGTGCCTTCTTGAAGAATTTGTTTTGAAAACAAATAAAAGGGAAATGATTAATAATGACCATGAAATAGTACAGGCATTGCTACAACATAACGAACGGATAACACGCGATTTCTTTTATAGAAGGTGTTATCCGTTGTTTAAATCTGTGTATGACAACTATTACACTGATTGTTCGTCGTGTGTAGAATTTATAAATGAAATTTATGTTCATATAATGATGCCTAATAGTGAAAGTGGGCTTTGTAAGTTAGCGACATTCCAGTTTCAGAGTACATTGTTCACTTGGCTGAAAACGGTTTGCTTGTATTATTGTTATAAGAAATATGGTCGGAAAAATAATGTTTATGAAGAACATTTATGCGAAAAATATGATGAAAACGATGTTGGTGTAAGAATTGATAATGTTTCTGGTTCTATATTTGTAGAAGATTCTCCTTTGTGCAGGCACGATATTGAGGTTATCCTTCAATTGATGCCAAATAGACGGTATGCACATCTTATCAGACTTAAATATCTGGAGGGGCACACTAATGAGGAAACTGCACAATTGATGGGAATGAATATGAACACTTTTTATAATAAACATAAAATGTCAAAGGAACAATATTTGAAGATTCTAAGAAAGGAGGAGTTAAGTCATGGTAAGTAATGTTACGACAATATTCTCTGAAGAAACGTTTGCAGCATGGCTTGACGGAATGCTTTCTCCTGAAGATGAAAAGACATTTGTCGAGATGTGTGCTTCTGATGCGGATATGCTGGAGATACTTGATGCTAATGATGCTGTAGATTATGTTTATGAGGATATGGTAGAAAGTGGCTATGATTTACCAGATGATTTGCTTGTTGACTTTGATTTGCCGTATGTAGCATTATCAGACTCGGAATATGATGACATTCCAGAGTATGATGATGGAAGTGAACAATATGTGGACGGAGAATCAGACTACAATGATACTTTGGATGATGTGGAAGCTTGGTTCTGACAGTATGTAAGTTCTGTAAAGTCGTTTCCCTTGAGGATTTTGTTTATGTAATAAACTCCCGAAACGAAGAGTTTTGAGGAGGTGACGATTTTCATACGCCTGTGTAACAAAAGAATAGAAGCTCGTGTTAGTAAATTAATGATTTATATTCCATTATTAGTTAAATGTATGATGTCAACAAAATAAAATCATAATATGGAAGTTTTACTCTCAAGAGAAAAGAATGAAATAGAATTTTGTTACACCTCGTATTGGTATGGAGAGCACAGAGGAATCTTTCCTCAGCATGCACGGCAAGTCTCCTCAGGTACTTCAGATAGCCACTCATGGATTTTACTATACTCCCGACCGTGCAGAGACGGTTAACTATTTGAAAGGATATTCTGATGCCATGATGCTCTCAGGCATTATCTTATCAGGAGGTAATGCTGCATGGAGAGGTAAGGAATTGCCTGATGGCGTGTTAGGAGGTATTCTTATAACCAATAATATCGCTCGCCTCGATTTAAGCGGCACAGAGATGGTTGTGTTGTCTGCCTGCCAGTCAGGACAGGGCAAGGCAACTTCCGAAGGTCTTTACGGTTTGCAGCGTGCATTCAAGAAAGCGGGTGTCTGCACAATTGTTATGGCACTTGGAGCATTGAGGATAAGGTCGCAACAGAGTTTATGACAACGTTCTATGAACAACTCGCATCATAACAATGCAAGTGGAACAGGCGTATGGCATTTGAAAAGACAAAGTTAATAATGCGAAATAAATATCCAGACCCATTCCATTGGGCTGCATTTGTGATGTTGGATTGAAAGAAATAACAGGCGAAATATATGCTGCACCAGTCAACAAGTTTGATTCGGTGCATTTTTTTTTGTGAAATCTGTATGGGATGATTGAAAGCATGTTGCCCAACTATCTGGGAAGACACGCCGACAATGGCAAGAACATTGCTGGCAAGATGTTCCCGCAGTATTTACCGTGACGATATGGAAGGTACTCTGTCTTTTGATAATGGAGACATCATGTCTCCATTATCAAAAGCTCTCTTGGCAGAGTGATAACTTTGAGCCGTTCAAACCACGTCCGCGATGTTCCAGTCACATGGCGGCGCGTGTGACTGTTCACTATGTAATAGCTTGCGGTGTATTCGTCCATTATGCTGAGGAATACGTTTTTTATGCGTGAGCACTTCTCGTGAATGGCATTGTCGAGCGGATTGATGAGGTGTTCTACGCTCTCTTCCACCTTTTGCTTGTCCATATAGCGCGCTGTTGCCATGTAGTATTGCAGCAGTTCCTCGCGATGCTCCACAAGTTTTTTGAACTCAATGCCCTCCGGGTGGGCAAGAAACAGCAGGTAGACAGCCTTGTGTACCGGCTGAAGCTCAATCTTGCGGCAGCCGTGGTCAAGCAGGATGAATCTGTAGTCACGGGTTATTTTCAGTCTGCTGAGACGACTTTTTGCTGCTTCTATGCGCAGTTCTTCGAGCACGGGCATGCTGATGGCGCGGAGCAAAAGGTCTGTCCGCTCCATTGCCCTCAGCTCACCGACCAATATCGATAGCTGTTTTGCAATGTTCTCAGGTGTGTTCTCGGTAGTCATGGTATTGTTATTCATCATCATCGGGTTGAAGCATTTTGTTCATCCATCGTTTCAGAGTATCTGCTAATTGTGGTTTTGCACTCTCCTTATCCTGTTTTCTTTCTCCGGTTATCACGGCAGGTTCGGGCTCTTTAGGTACTGTCACTTCAAACACGGGTTCCTCCGCTGGCTCCTCAATCGGTTTGACAATCGGTTTGTAGAGTTTTGAGATGAGACTGTCATAGTAGTCTGTGTCCCTTTTCCCGTAGTCAGCCTCCAGTCTGCTGTCGGTCTCCATTCCTGTTGCAAGAATCGTGACTTTTGCGTCATCGCCCAGCGAATTGTCGGTTGATATACCCCATATCACCTCAATATTCGGGTCGAGCATGGCAAAGAAGTCGTCAATCTCCTGCATCTCGGGCACCATTATCGGCGTATCGTCGCTGGAATAGATGTTGAAAAGGATGCGCTGCGCCTTCGTTATGTCGTTGCCGTAGAGCAGCGGAGAGTCGAGCGCGTTTTTAATCGCTTTCTCCACACGCTTGTCACCGTTTGCCCTGCCCATAGCCATTATGGCTCCGCCGCCGTTGCGCGTCGTGGCTTCCACATCGCGGAAGTCAAGGTCTATGCCTCCGTCGCTGTTCACCGTTATCAGTTCGGCTATGCCCACTACGGCATCCTTTAATATATTGTCGGCACGGGCAAACGACTCCTTTACAGATATGTTTGAGTCGGCATACACATCGCATAGCCGCTCGTTGTTGATAATAAGCAGCGCGTCTACATTCTTGCGCAGCTCGTCCACTCCTTTCAGAGCCTTTACTATCTTCTGCTTCTTTTCAAAGAAAAACGGAATCGTAACCACTCCCACGGTCAATATCCCCATTTCCTTTGCCACGCTTGCCACAACGGGTGCGGCTCCGGTGCCGGTGCCTCCTCCCAGACTTGCCGTGATAAATGCCATCTTGGTGCTGTCGCTAAGCAGTTTCTTTATGTCCTCGATATTCTTTTCCGCTTCCGAGCGTCCAATTTCGGGTATTCCTCCAGCCCCGAGCCCTTCGCCCAGCATAATCTTCATTGGCACGGGCGATGGCGCCAGCGACTTGCTGTCGGTGTTGCATACAGCCAAAGTCACGCCCTTTATCTGTTCGTTATAAATGTTGCGAACGGCATTGCATCCGCCGCCTCCCACTCCTATCACCTTAATGATATTTTGCGAGCGGTCGGTCACTATGCCGTCAAACTCTATTATCTGATTGTTTGTCTCGTCCATATTTTGTTCTTTTTTGTTATTCGTTTTTCTTAGCTGATTTGTCGGCAAAGGTAGTGAAAAAAAATGAAATAATAAAATCTTCACAAGGCTTGTGAAAAACTGATGAGCCTAAAAATCCCCAATTCCCCTAAAAAAATCATATAATATGGCTAAGGAAAAAATAAATTTTCTTGCATTAATTTGGCTGAATGAAATATTCTTTGTAAATTTGCAGCATAACATAATAAGTGAGCAGATTATGGCAGACAAGAAACTGAAATTTTGCCCTGTGGGCATACAGACATTCTCGGAAATCATAGAGAATAACTATCTCTATATTGACAAGACAGAATATGTGTATAACTTGGCAAAGAGTGCACCTAAGTATTATTTCCTGAGCCGCCCGAGGCGGTTCGGAAAGTCCCTGCTCACATCTACACTGAAAAGTTATTTTGAAGGTCGCAGGGATTTGTTCAAGGGCTTGGCGATAGACAAGCTTGAAACGGAGTGGACACAGTATCCGGTGTTGCATTTCGACATGAGTACGGCGAAGCATGTGGATAAGGACGCATTAATGTCTGAATTGAGCGGAAAACTTACCGACTATGAAAAGGTGTATGGCCGTAACGAACCGGACAAACAAAATCTTAACCAGCGTCTGAAAGGTTTGATAGAACGTGCCTGCGAACAGACGGGACAGAAGGTTGTTGTGCTCATCGATGAATACGACGCGCCGCTATTGGATGTGATGCACGAGGAAGAAAATCTGCCTGTTCTCCGCAACGTGATGCGTAATTTCTACTCGCCGCTGAAAGCCTGCGACCCTTATCTGCGCTTTGTCTTCCTCACAGGCATTACCAAGTTCTCGCAGCTCAGCATCTTCAGCGAGCTGAACAATATCAGCAACATCAGCATGGACGAGCCATACGCTGCCATCTGCGGAATCACCAAGGAGGAGCTGCTCACACAGATGGCAGGCTATATAGAGCGGCTTGCCCAAAAGTTTGGAATAACAAATGAAGAGATGCAGTTGAGGCTGAAGGCAAAATACGATGGCTATCATTTCACATGGCCCTCGCCTGCTATATACAACCCGTACAGTCTGCTTAACGCCTTTGACAAGGAAAAGCTGGACAACTATTGGTTTGGCAGCGGCACGCCTACTTTCCTTATCGAGATGTTGCGCAAGTATGACATCATTCCGCAGAATATAGGACCCGTTGAGGAATATGCCTCGGCATTCGACGCTCCAACGGAGCGCCTTTCGGGCATCACTCCGCTGCTCTATCAGAGCGGTTACATAACAATCAAGGACAAGGACGAGGTGACGGAACTGTACACTCTCGACATTCCCAACCGCGAAATCCGCATAGGACTGATGGAAAGCATGCTGCCCAACTATCTGGGAAGGCACGCCAACAGCGGCAAGAACATTGTCGGCAAGATGTACCGCTGCATTTACCGTGACGACATGGAAGGTGCTCTACAGCAGCTGCAGGAGTTCCTGCTCACCGTACCCTACTGCGACAACATTGACTACGAGGGACACTATCAGCAGATGCTCTACGTTATCTTCTCGCTCTTCGGCATGTATGTCGACGTGGAGGTCTGCACGCCCCGCGGCAGGGTTGATATAGTGATGCGCACAGCCACCACATTATATATAATAGAGCTGAAGCTCAATCAGAGTGCCGCCACTGCGATGAAGCAGATAAGTCTGAAGGACTATCCTTCACGGTTCGCTCTCTGCGGACTGCCTGTGGTAAATGTCGGCATCAGTTTCGACAGCGAAACGAAGACCATCAGCGACTGGAGCATAAAGGCTCAAGAGCAATCATAACACCATATTCGCTGAATAGTTACACTGCAGTATGTAAGATATTATGTAAATATAATTCTGAAAAATAACCGCATAATTTTTTTGTAAAATAGAAAATGGAGTGTCAGTTTGATGCCATTCCACACAAAAATAAATAGAAATTTTCAAGAATATAACTTACTTTGCCAATGAAGTTAACTGACTTCTCCAACGGAGTTAACTGACCTTGCCAACGAACATATGTTCTTTTGCCGATGAACATATGTTCGTTTTGCTCTAAAAACGGGCGAAAAAGCCGCTTTTTTAATGTCTTTTTGTGAAGAATGAAAAGTTTGCTGTTTTAACCACCTGATTAGCAACACGATATACAACCTTGAATTTTCGCGTATTTGAGACCGAGGATGCTGTTGGTGAATTTTACGCGATTCTCAGAAGACTCTTTGTCATAATATTTCGCTATTTTTTTTCTTTAGGGTTGGTGGCTTATTTTTCCACTGCGTGCTCTGCACTGACACTGCTGCTCTTTGAACGCAGTATATAAATTTATTATTGTGATAATTTACTTGCGTTTGACACATGCAAAAAAATAAAAAAACATTAAAAAAAGGCTTTTCGATACAATTCTTTACTCTTCGTTAACCTTAATTGATTTTCGGTAGCATCGTATCTACTAAGCTGTCTTATTTTTTTAACCACAGAGCCACTGAGTTTTTTGTTTTATTTGCGCTGTTATTATATGCTCACAGAGATAAATGCCGGTCGGCATTAGTATTACTGATTTTTGGCGGCACCTCAGGATAGTTCAAATAAATTTGGCTATCCATTCGGTTTGCGCAAAAATTTTGAGACACAGAGTTTTTGTGGCTGATGTCTCTGTGTCTCTTGATGCCTTTAGGCGTCACACTCTGCATCCACAGAATAATATTGCATTAAAAACTCTGTGACTCCGTGACTCTGTGGTAAATTAAAAACATGCCTGCAAAGTTAGAGAGTAGTTACTCAGCTCTCAGAATAATTAAGAAAACTTAATTCTCCATTCGATTTGCACGAAAATTCTTCATTCTTCATTTTTTTTCGTATCTTTGGGGCGAAAATCGTAAAGAAAGGATAGAAAGTATGAATACGATAACAATAGATTCCGATATGTATAGGGGAGCTGCTGAATATGCGGAACGCTACAATATGAGTGTCAGGGATGTTGTTGAGCATGGCATCCAATTACTTATCGGTACCATCAACAACAACGCTATTACAGAAAGCAAGGCGAGAAAAATCAACCGTGACAAGGCGATGGATTTTGTCAAGACCCTTTCTGCAAGTGGCGGTTCGATTGTTCCTGCCGACGAGAACGGCATAGGTGCATTGATAGAGGAAAAGTATGGGCTATGAAAGCATTTTTAGATACTAATATACTTGTTGATTTGGTGTGTTCTCGTGAACCATTTCTGCAAGATGCCCAGAATTTGTTTGCAGAATGTGTGTCGGGTAGGCTTAACCTGTGTGTTTCTGCATTGTCTTTTGTAAATACCGTTTATATAGGACGAAAATATGGTTTTGTTGATATAAGAGAAAAGTTGTTTAAGATATCCCAAATCATTGATGTTGTAGACTTGAAAGGCAATACCGTTGTATGGGCTTTGGATTGTGGCTGGAAAGACTACGAAGATGCTGTTCAGTTTGGAAATGCTACGAGTACATTTTCTGATTGTATTGTGACTCGTAACAAGAAAGATTTTTCCGCGTCAGATTTACCTGTATATACGGTTAAAGAATTACTTGAGTTATTATAATAGAGAATATGGTAAGATCGATAAGAAATACTCCAATATTGATAGGGGAAGATGCTGACAGGTTTCTGCATGAAATCAGTATTCTGCCATCTGATGAAGAAAGGCGGAAAGAACGTGCGCATGTTGAGGCAAATGCGCAGCAACTTGTTTCCATGGTTGCGAGAATGAAAGAGAAACAGACGTTCTTGAACATGGAACACTAAAATAGCCGTGTGACCGCTTTAGCGGTTCCGATCTACTGCCAAAGGCAGTGCCGTGTCGCCCTGCTTCTATCCGCTTCAAGTAGCCGTGTCGCCCGCAGGGCGCCGTGTCAGCTTGCCAGAGCGCAGTGGATAAAATGTTTGTACCTTTCCGATATTTTATGCCTTTACATTTGTGTAAATCAAAAATAATTACTATCTTTGCCGACAAATTAGCGAAGTTCCTTTATCAGTTTATTTGCAATGCATTTACTCTGATTATATCAAGGGAATACAAACGAAATAATAACAATATAAAAAATGTAGCGAATGATAAAATAACAGTTTAACAAAGACATAAGAGAAAAGAAAGTGTTTACTTTTACTTGATGTACTCCAAAAATCGCCAAATTTCAAAGTATCCATCAACAGTAGAAAGTGAATGCTTGCACCGTATGGTGTGGGCTTCACTGTTGTATGGATACAGGTGTTTGGCGATACCATGGAGTAGCAACAGGTGGATTTCACACCTTTCTTTTTGCCTAATGTCGCAAAAAGAAAACGCCTATATGATTACCAATAAAGAACTACCACATTGGCTTGATGAATTAATTTTCAAGCAGCTTGGAGCGAAATATTGTCGTTCCAATAAAGATATGACTGTCATTGATTGGGATAAAAATGACGTACTTAATTATCTTGGAACCTATTTCCCACGCAGCTATGCGGAGGCATATTGTATTTTTTTCAATACGTTGTCTCCTTTGCAAAACTTTTGTCCACGTTGTGGAGCGACAGGATATTGGTTGGAAGAATGGTTTTTCAAAACAGAAATATCGGTTTTTGATTTTGGGTGCGGTACAGGTGGAGAAATTATTGGTATGTTGGATGCATTGGACGCATTAAAAGAGTTTAAACCTGGTATCAGAAAAGTAAATATCGTAGCTTTTGATGGAAACCAACATGCTTTGCGCCTTTTTGAAAAGATTATTAAAGCCTATTCTGAAAAAAGCGATATAGATATTTGTTATAATGTGCTTCCGTTTGAAATCGATGATTTTTATGACCTTAGCATACTTGACAGCGTAATATCCCAAAAGTTTGACATAATAATGACATTCAAGGCAATATGCGAATTTGTAACTAAAGATAGGTTTGAAAAACAAAATGCCTACAAACATTTCGCTCAATGTTTTTTGCCAAAACTCACAGATGACGGTATAATGTTAATAACCGATGTCACTTCATATAATAATGTATCGCAAGAGTGGTTGCCAAAGATGATGGACAGTGGATTGGCTGAGTGGAGTTGTAACGTAGTAGGGCAAAATACTGGTTATAATCAGGCGTTTTATGTCTCACATTCTCAATTCAGAAATGATGTGAGCAAAATAGCATATAGAATAATAAATAATGACTTCGTACTATGAAAAAGGATTGGATGATAAAGGAATCAGAGATTTATAAGGATAGTGAACAAACAGCTTTCATTATGGCGACACTCGACAAATCTTGTATTGTAACAGGATGTGCTGGTAGTGGAAAGTCGGTTTTAGCTCTTCATAAAGCACGACGAATACAAAACGAGAAAGGTGACAATTATAAAATTATTGTATTTACCAAAGCTCTTTGTCATTATATGAATGCTGGTAGGGTAGAATTAGATCTACATAATTATTTTTGTACTTATTGGTATTGGAAATATCGCTTGAATTGTTCACCTGCTGATTATATTATCGTTGACGAAATTCAGGATTTCAGTAAGGAAGAAATAAAAGAGTTTATTGCAGCAACAAAAAAGAATTTTTTCTTTTTTGGTGATACTGCTCAATCTATATACGAAGGATTAAAAATAACAATACCTGTTGATAAGATATGTTCTCAATTGCAGATAAATGAACCAACAAAGAAATTTGATTTATATTACAATTATTGTTTGCCTAAACCTGTAGCAAAAGTGGCTCTGCAGATAGGTCTTGGTGTAGATTCTTATGATGAAAATATGTATAAAAGTATAGAAACTGAAAGACCTCGTTTCATAAAATATAATAGCCAACAAGAGCAACTCATGGCAATTCATAGAATTATAAACAACAAAAACATGAATGATGTTGCAATTTTATTTCAGCATAACGGGGATGTCATACAGGCGTACAATTTTTTAAGAACTTTAGAAGGCAACCGAAATTATGAAATAAAATACAAAGATGGAGTAGATTGGAGAAACAGTATGGATACTTTGAATTTCAAATCTCCCAATCCAAAGATTATGACATATCATAGTGCAAAAGGATTACGATTTGATGCAGTATTCATACCTTATGCTGAAAAATTTACTTATAAAAATGAATCTGACCGTAAGGCACTATATGTGGCTATGACCCGTACCTGTAAATATCTTTATGTAATGTACAGTGTTAACTTGCCGCCTTTATTAACAGCTCCTCAGATTGATACATCTTTATATGAAACAACAGAAATAGACGAAATAGACGATTTTTAATTATGAAAAGATATTATATACCAACAAGTTCTTTGAACTTTAACAATATACTTTCTTCAGAATCAATATCACCAAAATCTTTTTATGAAAGAAGAGGTTTTGGTTATTCAAGTTGGTTTGATGTAGAAGAAAACAATATAGCAGATGCTATTATACTTTATGAGGTACCTCATGAGTTTGTACGTCCTAAAAGCGATATAGAAGATCATCCGATGTTAGTGGAAATAGTAACAGACGAAGAGTTTACATCATTTATAAATGGTGTCTATTATTCGCAACAAACAATATATATAAATCCGTGGCAAACAAAATTTATTTTCTTCTCAGAAAAAGTGCGTACTACCGTTTTGTCTATGTCGGATAGTAGTCTTGAAACAAAGATGGTTAGACTTTATCGACAACAAATGGCTGTGGAACATTTTGAGGGAGAATATCCATCTATTGGAAACATTAAGATTCTACCTGATAGTAGTTCTCCTAAGAATATTGAAAAAGATGTTTATATAAACAAAATGAAAGGTTTGCTCTATGGATATTATATTGGAGCGTATTTATCCATGCCTGCAGAACAGGTTAAGAAACTTACAGTGTTGAGAGAAATCCAGAATATTTTTAATTCTGTGATATCCAGTTATGATAAAACTATATCCAAACAACAATCTGTGCGTTTCAAAGAACTTTTTTTGTATCTTGAGAGAGAACACCCGTTATATGTTCAATTATATAATGTACTAAAAATAGATGATTTAGTAGATAAAGTTTATACTATTTTTGAGCAATATAGCAATGAAATTAGAACATCTAATAGTGTCATGAGAGATTTGTTGTCAGAAAAAAATCCTAATCCTGCATTGAAATGGATTAAAACGGAGATTGATAATTTAAATAGAAGTATTAAGGGTAATTTGCTAAGCACAAACGAAGAGCAGATAGTAGTGTCTTCATCAAGTGTAACCTCTCAGAAGGCAATAAAAGATGAGGATTTGGGAAATCTTTATCTTGTATGGGTAAATAGTGTTTTCGTATCATCACAATACAATGGGAAAATAAGTCCAATAAAAGCACCATTATCTGATGAAATCACCAAAAAAGCCAAAGAAATTCTTGGTGATAAATGGGAAACAAGTAGCATTCGGACATATCTTAATCAACTACGCCGTCATATAAGAGGTGAAGAATTTAATCAGGAATGGAATAATGGACTGTTATCTTCTATGGCGGCTGTATTGTTAAAAGGGGATGACTGGGAGACTTTATTGCGTTTTATGCAAGATAAAGGAATGAACGACTATCGTATTGCTTATTCTATTTATGGCATTCTCAATGGCTTTGCAAATTTAACTCGCGACTTTACAGACTTGTTAATCAATCAAGATAGTAACTATGTTGCAGATGTATATAAAGAGTTTTACGGGCAATTGTTAGGGAAAGAGATATCTGACAACATTGAAATTCCAATAACAAGCAAAGATTCTGTGCAAAGTGTTCCAAATATGGAATGGTTTAATAGTATTCAGAAGTGTGCAGAAAAGACATTTAAAAAAGATATGAACAGGAATAGAAATAAGCGATTAGAGGATATAAATAAGATATCTGAACAATCCTCCAGCATCGATGAATTTTTCAAAAAACTTGCAGAAATTTGGAAGACTCCGAAAACTGGAAAACCAAATAAAGCTTGGCATGAATTAAAACAATGTTATGAAAACAGTGTAAACATAGACACACCTCAAAGAGAAGAAGAAACGGTAATAATACAACGTGATCTTTTTGATAACAGTCAATATAATTCAGAAGCGCAATCTCCAATACTAAAAAATATGAACGCAAAGAATAATGAAAGTGTAATTTATGATGATTTCGCTTATAAACATATTGAATGCTGTACATTTTTGGGAACAAATAATTCATTAATTGTTTCTCTATTTAACGACTTTCAGCGAAGTTATCGTTCTGGGTATTATTATAAGAATCAAAATCAATACAGGAGAAATAATAGTGATTTTATTGACCATTTCTGTAGATGGTGTTTATCTCAAAAAAACAAAAAGGCACTAATATGGAATCAAGATAATCGCAATATGATAGAACAATTAAAACAATATCTTTTAGAAATTTATAATGACTGAGAAATTATTTATAACAACCGACAGCGGTGAGCAGGTTGAGGCAACCGCTCCCGTTATAATATCAGCAAGTCGTTCTACTGATATTCCTGCCTTTTATGCTAAATGGTTTTTCAACCGCTTGGCTAAAGGTTATTGCACATGGTATAATCCTTTCAATCAGCAAAAGATGTATATATCATTCAAGAAATGTAAGGTTGTGGTGTTTTGGACTAAGAATCCGAAACCAATACTGCCATATTTGCATGAACTTGACAAGAGGGGCATACATTATTATTTTCAAGTGACATTGAATGATTATATAAAAGAAGGATTTGAGCCCAATGTGCCTTCTGTTGAAGATAGAGTTGAGACATTCAAACAACTATCGGGAATGATAGGGAAAGAAAGAGTGATATGGCGTTTTGACCCACTTATTATTACACCAAGTATTACTCCACGTGATTTACTTACCCGTATATGGAACATTGGAAACAAACTGAAAGGCTATACAGATAAACTCGTTTTTAGCTTCGTGGACGTAAAAGCATACCGTAAAGTTCAAAATAATCTTGTGAAAGAGACTCACCTATTCACAAAAGAAGATGTGGAGAATGCGGAAGCAAATCAAACCCAGCGTATCGAAATAGTTCAAGGATTGCAGAAAATACGTGAAGCATGGCACAAAGATGGCTGGAATATAGAAATGGCAACCTGTGCCGAGGATATTGACCTTGAGGCATACGGCATTGAACACAACCGTTGCATTGACGGTGAATTGATGAAGCGTATTTTCGCTGACGATGAGGAACTTGTATATTATTTGCATACGCTAAAATTGCCGGAAAGGGATATGTTTGGCAACCTGCCTTTAATTCCACAAAAGCAAAAGAACGTAAAGGATTTTGGGCAAAGAAAAATTTGCGGTTGTATGGTTAGTAAGGATATTGGCATGTACAATACATGCCGACACTTCTGCGTATATTGCTATGCAAACACCAGTAGGGAATGCGTGATTAGAAATGCAGAAAAACATAATGAAAATAGTGAAAGTATTATAGGTTAAGTTTTTCTGTAATGGTAAAGGTGCAAAGTCTTCACTATTGTATTTAGTACGGGTGTTGGGCGATACCTTGGAACGATTGATGTGAAGACTTGCACCTATGTGTTTATGGTAACTAAATTATAAAACTAACCACAATGAATATGCTAACTGAGCACAAAGAGAATTTTATTCTTAATTTGCCAAAGTATAGCTTTTCTGAGCGCAAAGATACGATGTTTTTAAGAATCAACCAAAGCAAACAGACAAAATCACCTTTCCACAAGGCTTGTGGAAATAAAACAATTGCAGGTTACGAAGAAAATTCTTAATTTTGCAAGCAAATGAGAAAAAATATAACAAACAAAAATATACATTATGGACAAATGGCCTTCTTTTCAGACATTGACATTTAGAGAATTTGAGTTTACAACTAAACAATGTATAGAATATGTTGACGGCAATGTGAAATCAAAATCGAATGTGAACCTAAAAATAATATTCAAGCAACATAATGGCGGTAATTACAATAATGGAGGACTAATAACGGTTGACATTATTGACTTGAATAAAAATTGTGCTGCAAATGCTGGAGTTTTGAATAACAAGATTATTCCTCATATTGAGTTTGATACTTGCACCACTATGGATGACAGGCTGATGTTCTACATACATGCTGAAGAATCAAATATTTGGGACTTTGCTTTGCAGATGGTTGGAGATATGATGGGATTTACAAGACCAGAAAAGAATTATGTCGCCAATGAGCCTATCATTGGCAACGTGTTTACGGAACAGGGAAACATTGCAAAAATAGCATTCCGGTTTGTAAATCCTGATAGATTAATTGAATTTGAATAATTAGACAACCATGATTGAATTTATATTAATAGCATTTTGCTTAATTACTGTCATTACACTCATAATGTATATTTATATTTATGATAAGAAACTGGCGCACATTTAGAATTATTATCTGGCGATACTTATTTATAGGATTATTCATTATTCCCATAATGATTCCCATAATGTGCTTCCACGGCTGTAAGAAACTTTATAAATACATAGCGTTACAAATACGGATAGCTTGCGATGACAGCGGGAAAGTAAAATTATTATCAAAGGGTGATACAGAACAAATATATGAGGCTTACTTAAATGGACAACTTCGTCGTGATGAATTAGAAAGATACATAGATAAAGAGAATACATTTGAATTCAACATTCCTTTTGATATGTATAATAAATTACTCTACATAGAAAATGGGTATAACGAGACTTTAAACAGCTTCTTCAAAAGACATGGATGTATAGAATTCAAACAGGGTATCCGTGTAATATATTTGCCGGAATATATGGAAACTTTAGTGGAGCAAGACATGTTGGGATATTATGTCCCATGGATAAAAGATGTGGAAAAGCAAAAATTCTCTGCACAAGATGTTATGCAGTTTATATTCGACCAACTGTCTTATCCTGAGGATGCGAAGAAAATACAGCATGGCATACTTCTCTTCGATATTGGATTCCAATATAACAAATATGGGACAGAGGTGTATTTCGCTGACTATCACCATCTTGAAGAAGGAGATGATGATTACATCATGTCTCAATTAACTCGAATAGCAGAAAGTCTGTACAAGGTCATAACCCGAGCAGAAAAAAGCTTCAGCCGGCCAAAAATCTTTTTTAATGCCGATACCACCGATGCGCCACAGGAAGGGCTTCCGGAAACCTATGCAGACAGAACGTTTAATACAATATATAATGATGAGATTTCCATATTGGTAAAAGAAGTAAGAGATCGCGTGATAAAACTCCATCAATTTGGTATCTCTGAAGACCTTATTTGGAAGATGATTAACACATCACCTGTGCTTAGCCGATTGATTATCACAAGAGACTATCGTATTATGCTGCCCGAATATGGAAACATGGAAATAAAGATGGAACCGCTTAACAAGGCGGTGTACCTGTTGTTCCTGCGACATCCTGAGGGTATAGTTTTTAAGCATCTGCCAGACTATGAGCAGGAACTGCTCGAAATATATGCAATGCTGAAGCCAATGGGCATAAATGATAAAGTAAGAAAAAGTATTAGTGATGTATGTAATCCATGTAAGAATTCTATTAATGAGAAATGCGCCAGAATAAGAGGTGCGTTCATATCCCAATTTGATGAGTCTTTGGCAAAAAATTACTTTATAACGGGATATAGAGGGTATCCTAAAGGAATCACGTTTCCAAGAAAATTTGTTGTATGGGAAGAGTAGGTAAGAAAGATTAAATCAACACTAAATAAAAAAGAGATTATGAACACAACACGAATAGATAAACTTCAATGTCGCAAATACAAATTGTTTTGGATTTGCTGGGGCGCAATAGCTGTATGGATGATTGCGTGTATCGTCAATACAATTTGGTTGCAGGAAAATCAAACGGTATTGGACACTATTGGTGTTGGAGTTATGTTTTTTGGCATTCTTTACATCTTGGCTTCATTAGGTAATTTCACGCAAAAAAGGGAAATGCTGACATTATGGAAGAGTGTACGTTGTAAAAAATACAGGATTCGTTTAAATAGAGCCTTTCTGAATTTGTTTCGTGCAGGAACTTTTGTTTGTATATATCTGGATATGATGATACCAAAATTTCTGGAAGATGGAGAGGCAAGTTATTGGCGATACGAATTATACTACAGTTTTTTTATGGCGTTTGTTGTAATGCTCTTTTCGTTTGCGGCTTACAAAGGGGTAATTATATCAATAAGGCTATATAATTTCTTTTTAAAGTTTATCTATTTCACAACGATAAAGTACTCTGGAAGAATAAGGCGGATTGGCATAGATTTTATTCTGATGCTGTTGGCATTGTTTTCCTTAATGTTGTTCCCAGCGTGGTTGGCAAATACACTTGTAATAATCAGTATATCGTCATTCCTGTATGATGTCTATAAAATAGCTGATTTTGAGCGGCAACAGGAGCAGGTTGTGTAATTTTTACGCAGAATGTTTGGTGATATAAAATAAATGTATTACCTTTGCAAAAAGAAGAGTAAATTTTACGCAAGAAGTATGAATGAGCAATGTAATATGGAAAATGAGCTGAAATATTGCTATAAATATCCTCATCCGAGTGTAACGACCGACTGTGTGATTTTCGGTTTCGACGGCACAAAGTTGAGGGTGCTGTTAGTGCAGCGTGGCGTAGAACCGTATAAGGGACGATGGGCATTCCCTGGAGGTTTTATGCAGATGGACGAGAGTGCTGAGGAGGGTGCGCTGCGTGAGCTGTATGAGGAGACGGGACTAACTGGGGCTTATATCCGACAGTTTCATACGTTCACCGCTCCCGAGCGCGACCCTCGTGAACGGGTGATAACCATTGCCTATTATGCCTTGGTGAGGATGCAGGAGGTGAAGGGCGGTGATGATGCTGCCGATGCACGGTGGTTTGCCTTGGACGAGGTGCCGCAGTTAGCGTTCGACCACGACCAGATACTGCGTAAGGCAGAGCAGGCATTGCGCCAGCAGATACATTTTGAGCCTGTGGGCTTTGAGCTGCTGCCCGAGGAGTTCACTATCAGGGAACTGCAGAATCTCTATGAGGCAATACTTGACATACGTTTTGACCGCCGCAACTTCTACAACAAGATGAAGCGGCTGGAAATTCTTGAACAGCAGGAGGAGACCGTGAACCCGACACAGAAGAAGGAGGCCTTCCTTTTCCGCTTTAATAAGAATAAGTATGAGGAACTTAAACAAAAAGGTTTCAGACTGGAGTTTTAAAAACAGAAATTATAACCTAAAAAACATACGATTATGATAGGAAGTATTATTGGTGACATTGTGGGTAGTGTGTATGAGTTTACGCCGCACAACATTAAGACAAAGGAGTTTGAGCTGTTCTCACCCGTTGGCAGTTACACGGATGACAGTATTCTGACGGTCGCCACAGCCGACTGGATTCTGCACGGTGGGGATGTGGCACATTATTATGCCAAATACGCTGAGAAATATCCTTGGCCGATGGGTGGATATGGAGGACGGTTCAAACTGTGGGCAGTCCGTACGATTATGAAGAATGATTACCGTCCATATAACAGTTGCGGCAATGGGTCGGCTATGCGTGTTGGACCTGTAGGCTGGGCTTTCGACACAAAAGAAGAAGTGCTTGCCAAGGCAAAGGAGAGCGCGGAATGCACTCATAATCATCCAGAGGGAATTAAGGGCGCACAGGCAACGGCGCTCGCAATTATGATGGCAAGACAGAAATGTGGCAAGGAAGAGATTCGCACAGAGATAGAGAGACTCTTTGATTACGACCTGCAGTTCACTTGCGACGGGATACGTCCCACATACGAATGGGGCGGCACTTGTCAGGACAGTGTTCCGCAATCCATTGTGGCATTCCTCGACGGTGAGGACTTTGAGGATTGTATCCGCAATGCCATCTCCATCGGAGGTGACAGCGACACAATCGGGTGTATCACTGGAAGTATCGCGGAGGCGTATTATGGAGTGCCAGACGATATCAGAGATAAGGCTATGGATTATCTCCCTGAGGAGTTTCTTGGCATAATAGAGGAGTTTGAGAATATTTACTGTGCTGCTGCCGGACTGGATGCAGAGGGTGAATGACGATTTTGATGATTGTTGTCACGCCACAAACGAGAATAGGAAGTAAAGCAAATCATCACGTTTGCCGCGCAAAATCTTAAGTGCCTTGGAAATCTGATGCTCCACGGTCTTTTCTGAAATAGACAGCTCGCAGGCTATCTCACGATAGGTCATGCCGTCGCGCTTGCTCATGAGGAATATCTCACGGCAACGGTCGGGCAGACTCTCTATTGCCGTCCATAGTTCTGCCTCGTGGAAAGAACGGGCTGTAGCCTCCTCGTCGGTGATGGTGTCCTGCAGGTCGGAAGGTGCCACGTCGGCGGCAAACGGGTTATGCCTGCGGAAACGGTCTATGCAGGCATTGCGGACAGAAGCGTAAAGAAAAGACTTGGGATTTTCAGGCAGTCCCCGTTCTATGATACGGACAAAACAATCCTGCACCACATCCTCTGCCTCATCCATATCGTGCAGATAGTGGAGGGCATAAAGACACAGCGGACGGTAGTATTGCCGGAAAACCAAGTCCACGTTATAATGCATCACTCCACACTTCCGCCGTCTCTTGTTACACTGATATTGCCCATGCGGTTTATGCGCATAATTATAGGTATACTCTCATCGCTTTGAGGATATGACACACTCGCTGCAAACAGCAGGGCGTCGCCATCGACCTTGTGGAACACGAAACCGTCGAGGATTCCGTTTTTATTCATGTTGCTGGTGAGAGCACCCTTGAACGCATTCTTTGTGAATGTTTTTTCCAGGAACACGCTGCCGTCGCTGCGGCTGATGGTCAGCCTCACACTGTTGTCTACGTATTTCTGACCTTCCTCGTCCTTTACTTTTGGCAGACTGTCGCAAGGAGTGCGGCTGATGTCATAGGTGTATTTTGCGCCCAGCCAGCTGATGGTGTTGGTGTCGCTGTACTTATCCATCTTTATGGGACCCGACGGTTCGGGAGCCTCATAGTTCTCTACAATTATCACATCGCTCTGTTTCTTCTCACTGCAACTTGCAAGCGCAAGTGCAAGGCTGCCTGCCATTATCAAGTACGAAATCTTCATTTGTCTTTTTATCAGTTGTTTTTAGGGGCATTCCATGCTCCATGTTTATAATTAAGCACAAAGGTACGGAAAAAAATGAAAAATTAAGAATTTTCGTGCAAATCGAATGGAGAATTAAGTTTTCTTAATTATTCTGAGATGCTGCCGAAAATCAATTAAGGTTAATAAAGAATGAAGAATCACTGTGTGTTGCAATGTTTTTTAATGTTTTTTATGCCTATAATTTTGCCAAGACATTATTTTTATCGTAATTTTGCACCACAATAAACGTATAATTTGTGATGATGAAACATATCCTTTGTGCAATTACAGTAGTGCTGGCATGCTCGGGATGCGGTGGCGACAAGGCTCCGCAGAAGGAGGTTGCCGTGGCTGTTGACACTGTGCCGATGATGGTGATGCAGATACAGAAATGCTCAAGGCTGTACACTGCCGAGTATAATGTGCGCAAGATAGTGACTCATGATGATGTGATGCGCCTCAAAGGCAACATCATGAACACGCCCGTGAACATAAAGCTGCCAGTCGGCGACCGTAAGATTGCCATTCCCATCAGTGCCAAGCTGAAGGCGTATATTGATTTCTCGCAGTTCTCTGACAAGAACATTGAGCGCGACGGCGACAAGATAACCATAATATTGCCCGACCCCAAGGTGGCTCTCACAAGCAGCAGTGTGGACCAGGAGAACATCCGTCAGTATGTGGCGCTTACACGCACCCACTTCACCGATGCCGAGATGGCGCAGTATGAGAGTCAGGGGCGCAAGGCTATACTGCAGGATATTCCCTCGCTCGGCATTATCGAGATGGCAAAGGAGAACTCAGCACGGGTGCTCGTGCCCATGCTCGTGCAGATGGGATATAAGGAGGAGAACATCACCGTGGCGTTCCGCAAGGAATACACCGTGGGCGACCTTACACGAATATTGGAGAAAGGAACTGCGTTATGATGATTTCAAAACTTAATAAACTCTACTCCGCGCTCATTGCCATTGCGGTGATAGCCGTGGCTGGTGTGGTGATATGGCTCGGGCACGGCTTGGGCAAAAGCTCGCTGACGGTAGACACCGACGACAGCATTGAAGACACGCCGCTGCAGATAGAGAGCATGAGGGCGATAGGGCAGTGGGAGTTTCTTGCCGTTTCCGACGAGGAAATGGTGGACACCGTGCGCAAGGGAGTCTTTATCGATGACAAGTTGGCGCGGATATACTACGGCACGCTGCGGTTGGGAGTGGATATGCAGAAACTTTCTGATGATGCTTTCCGCCGTCAGGGCGACAGCATCACCGTAATGATGCCCGCAATACAGCTGCTCGATGAAGAGTTTATAGACGAGACACGCACAAAGGCGTTTTTTGAGAGCGGCAAATGGACGCCTGCCGACCGTGGCGACCTGACGCGCCGTGCCTACAGGCTGATGAAGCAGCATTGCCTCACCCGCGAGAATATCGCCGCAGCGCAGGCTAATGCCGAAAGTCAGATGAGGCAGATGATGCGCACACTGGGATATGAACATGTGAAGATTGTTTTTCAATGATAATTTTAAAAGAAAATGGATACTCCTAAACACATAAAGATTTCAGACTATAATTATGACCTCGCCGACGAGCGGATTGCAAAGTTTCCGCTGGCGCAGCGCGACCAGTCAAAACTGCTCGTCTACCGTCACGGTGAGGTGAGCCACACCACATTCTGCAACCTTCCCGAATATCTGCCGGAAGGTGCGCTGATGGTGTTCAACAACACGAAGGTGATTCAGGCGCGTATGCACTTCCGCAAGGAGACGGGGGCGCTCATTGAGATATTCCTGCTTGAGCCTGCCGCTCCTGCCGACTATGAGCTGATGTTCCAGACACGCAGCCGCTGCTCGTGGCTCTGTCTGGTGGGCAACCTGAAGAAGTGGAAGGGCGGCACGCTGAGCCGCACGTTTAATGTTGGCGAAACAGAGGTGACGCTCACCGCCACCCGTGGCGAGGAGCACCCCACAAGCCATTGCATACACTTCCAATGGGAAGTGAAGAGTGAGGAGTGTGAAGTTTCGTTTGCAGAGATTCTCGATGCCGTGGGCGAACTGCCCATTCCTCCGTACCTTAACCGCAAGACTGAGGAAAGCGACAAGACCACCTATCAGACCGTTTACTCAAAAATAAAAGGCAGTGTTGCGGCTCCCACCGCCGGACTGCACTTCACTCCTGCCGTGCTTGCCGCTCTTGATGCTCATGGCATCGACCGTGAGGAGCTTACACTGCACGTGGGAGCAGGAACATTCAAGCCCGTGAAGAGTGAGGAGATAGAGGGACACGAGATGCACACTGAATATGTGGCGGTGACACGTGCCACGATAGAAAAACTCATACGTCACAATGGTACTGCCATTGCCGTGGGAACCACCAGCGTGCGCACGCTTGAGAGCCTTTACTACATGGGACTGCGTCTGAGCAAGAATCCAAACCTGAGCGAGGAGGAACTGCACATCAACCAGTGGGAACCTTACGAAACCGAGGCAACGCTGACCGCCGTAGAGTCGTTGCGCCACATCCTCGACTATCTCGACCGCAACAACCGCAACACTCTGCACAGCAGCACTCAGATAATCATTGCCCCGGGCTATGAATACAAGATAGTGAAGATGCTTGTCACCAACTTCCATCAGCCGCAGAGCACACTGTTGCTCCTTGTCAGCGCATTTGTGAAGGGCGACTGGCGAAAAATCTACGACTATGCTCTCGCCAACGGTTTCCGTTTCCTGAGCTATGGCGACAGTTCACTGCTTATACCGTAATTTAAATGAAGAATGAAGAGTGAAGAATGAAGAATTTTTCGTTCTTCCATTCTTGGCCCTCCTTTCGGTCGCTGACCATTGATTGACTTTGTCGATTATCGGCTACACCTCGGGATAGCTCAAACAAGTTTGGCTCTCCACTCGGTTTGCACGTTGATTCTTCATTCTTCATTCATCATTCTTCATTTTACAATATGGATACATACAAAACGATAACATCAGCCATTGGCGAGGGATATTATACAGAGAAGCGCAGCAAGTTCTACGCCTTTGCCCATCATGTGGAGACGGTGGAGCAGATAAAGGACATCATTGCCGCATACCGCAAGAAATACTATGATGCCCGCCATGTGTGCTATGCCTATATGCTTGGCGCAGAGCGCACCGAGTTTCGTGCCAACGATGACGGCGAGCCCAGCAGCACTGCAGGCAAGCCCATCCTCGGACAGATAAACAGCCGTGAGCTTACCGACATCCTCGTGGTGGTGATACGTTATTACGGCGGTGTGAACCTTGGTACGGGCGGACTGATTGTGGCATACCGTGAGGCGGCAGCCGAGGCAATTGCCAACAGCGAGGTGGAGGAGCGGCTTGTGGAGGAAATCGTCACTTACGACTTCCCATATGTGATGATGAACGATGTGATGAAAGTGGTGAAGGACATGCAGCCGCGCATCGTCGACCAACAATACGACAACACCTGCACCATCAGGCTCGCCATACGCAAGAGTATGGCGCAGCAGCTCCGCGACCGCCTGGCGAAACTGGCGTTTTAGTAACGTCCCGACATAAAAAAATATAAAAAATCTTTTAATTTTTTGTTATGCTATATATTTGCTGTACCTTTGCAGTGAATTAAGAAATATAATCATGGAATACAAAAGAACAATACTTATTACAGGCGGGGCTGGGTTTATTGGCTCACATGTTGTACGCCTGTTTGTGAACAAATACCCTGAGTATAAAATTATTAATCTTGATAAGCTGACTTATGCCGGTAATCTTGCCAACCTGAAGGATATTGAGGGGAAGGAGAACTATATGTTTGTGAAGGAGGACATCTGCAATTTTGATGCTATATTGAAGCTGATGCAGGACGAGAGGATTGACGGCATAATTCATTTGGCTGCCGAGAGTCATGTTGACCGCTCGATAAAGGATCCGTTCACCTTTGCGCGCACCAATGTGATGGGTACTCTGAGCCTTCTTCAGGCTGCAAAGCTCTATTGGGAGTCGCTGCCGGAGAAGTATGAGGGCAAGCGTTTCTATCATATCTCCACCGATGAGGTGTATGGGGCGCTTACAATGTCGCATCCTGAAGGCATTGAGCCTCCGTTTACCACCACGGCTTCGTCGAGCGAGCACCATCTTGCATATGGTGAGGACTTCTTCTATGAGACAACCAAGTATAATCCTCACTCGCCCTATTCGGCATCAAAGGCAGGCAGCGACCACTTTGTGCGTGCTTTCCATGACACTTACGGTATGCCGACGATTGTTACCAACTGCTCTAACAATTACGGACCATACCAGTTCCCCGAGAAACTCATCCCGCTGTTTATCAATAATATCCGTCACCGCAAGCCGCTGCCGGTATATGGCAAGGGCGAGAACGTGCGCGACTGGCTGTATGTGGTAGATCATGCCCGCGCCATTGATGTGATTTTCCATAAGGGTAAGGTTGCCGAGACTTATAATATCGGCGGTTTCAATGAGTGGAAGAACATTGACATCATCAAGACCGTAATCAAGACCGTTGACAGGATTCTGGGTCGTCCTGAGGGTGCCGACCTCGACCTTATAACATACGTTACTGACCGTCTGGGACACGATGCCCGCTATGCCATTGACTCCACAAAGTTGCAGAAAGAGCTCGGCTGGGAGCCAAGCCTGCAGTTTGAAGAGGGCATAGAGAAGACCGTTCGCTGGTATCTTGACAATCAGGAATGGATGGACAACATCACGTCGGGCGAATATGAGAAGTATTACGACTCGATGTATGGGGACAGGTAATGTTGAGGAGTTTGGAGCAAATCATAATGACATAAATTAGGCACGGATTAGAGTGTAATCCGTGCCTAAAAGTAAGTAGGAGGTTGTTTTTTGACACACCTCCTTTTTGTTTCTTAAAGGATAGTATCTGCCAGACGCTTTGCCTTGTCGCGCAGGGCATTGATGTCGGCATCCACCTCACCGTAGCAGAGCACTACACCCATGCGGCGGCCCACGTGAGCCTCGGGCTTGCCGAAGATGCGGATGCGGGTGTGGTCTTCCTTCAGGGCATCAACGAGATTGTACTCTAACGGCTTGTCTGACTCAACAGGCGAGAGAACCACGGCACTTGCTCCGGCGTGCTCAAGATGTATGCCGGCTATTGGCAGACCGAGAACGGCACGCAGGTGAAGCTCAAACTCTGATAGGTTGGTGGTGTGCCCGAGGGTCACCATGCCAGTGTCGTGCGGACGTGGAGACAGCTCTGAGAAGATAACTTCGCCTTCCTTTGTGAGGAAGAACTCAACGCCCCAGATGCCTGCGCCGGTGAGTGCGGCGGTCACCTTCTCTGCCATCATCTGTGCCTGCTTCAGTCCTTCTTCCGAAATGGCGTATGGCTGCCAGCTCTCACGGTAGTCGCCGCCCTTCTGCACGTGTCCTATTGGCGGGCAGAACAGGGTGGGGCCGTCCTTTTGTGTGACGGTAAGCAGTGTGAACTCGCTTTCAAAGTGGATGAACTCCTCGATGATAACCTCCTTCACGTCGCCGCGGCTGCCCTCCATGGCATCGTTGAATGCCTTTTCGAGGTCCTCGGGACGTGTCACCGTGCTCTGACCGTGACCGGAAGACGACATCAGCGGCTTAACCACACATGGGAAACCAATCTCGCGGCTTGCCTCCTGCATCTCTGCGAAAGTCTTTGCATAGAAATATTTTGCTGTGCGCAGCCCGAGCTCCTTTGATGCAAGGTCGCGGATTGCCTTGCGGTTCATGGTGTAGTTGACGGCGCGTGCCGACGGTACCACCTGGATGCCCTGCTCCTCGAAGGCGAAGAGCCTCTCGGTGCGTATTGCCTCAATCTCTGGCACGATAATGTCGGGTTGGTGCTTCTTCACCACTGCGTCGAGCGCATCGCCGTCGAGCATCGAGAACACCTCGCGCTCGTCTGCCACCTGCATGGCAGGAGCATCATTGTACCTGTCGCAAGCCACAACATAAACACCGGCGCGCTTAGCCGCAATCACAAACTCTTTGCCCAGTTCGCCTGAGCCCAATAACAAAATTTTCTTCATCTTCTTAGTTCTATTATTATATAATAAGGTGTAAGTTCTATTTCCTGTCTCTCTCTATCCGCTGCCGTATCACGTCCTCAATCACTTTCGCCGTTGCCTCCACGCCCAGTATGTCGGTGCTGATGCACAGGTCGTAGCTTGCGCTGTCGCCCCAGCGTTTGCCGGTGTAGTAATTATAGTATTCGGCACGCTGCCGCTCACCATGCTCAATAAGCTTTTGTGCCTCTCTCTCATCGCACATTCTGCGGCTTGCCACCGCTGCCACTCTTGATTCCATGCTGGCGGTGATAAACACGCTGAAGCAGTTGGGATTGTCGCGCAGCACATAGTCGGCGCATCGCCCCACAAACACGCATGGTCCCTCGTCGGCAGCCTTGCGTATCACATCGCTCTGAATCTTGAACAGGCTCTCCTGCGAGAAGTCGTTCTGATAGAAACTGTTGTCGCTCACAAACGGCGTGTGGATATGAAACAAGTTGCGGAAGAATCCCTTGCGCTCGTCGTTCTGGCGGAAAAACTCCTCGCAGAATCCGCTCTCTTTGGCTGCAAGGTTGAGCAGCTCCTGGTCGTAGAATTTGCAGCCGAACCGCTCTGCCAGCAGCCTGGCTATCACTTTGCCGCCGCTGCCTATCCTGCGGCCGATGTTGATAATGATTTTGTCTTGTTCCATATCGTTATAGTGTTTTTAGTTTTGTTCCCATGATTATGGCTGTCACTATGGCTGCCATGAGGTCGCTCAGCGGCATGCTCCACAGTATGCCGTCGATGCCCCAGAACTGCGGCAGTATGATGAGCGGCGGCAGCAGGAATATCAGCTGGCGCGACAGTGAGAGGAATATGCTCACCTTTGCCTTGCCTATGCTTTGGAAGAAGTTGGTTATCACCATCTGATAGCCGATGATGGGGAACATGCACATGATGATGCGCATCACCTTCACCGAGATTGTTATCAGCTCCCCGTCGTGTGTGAACAGGCTCACGCAAAGCCGCGGCGCGAGCATTGCCACGAGAAATCCCGTTGTGGTGATTACCGTTGCCGATATTATAGCCAGCTTCAGCACTCGCATCAGACGGTCGTGCAGCCGTGCCCCGTAGTTGTAGCCTGCTATCGGCTGCATGCCCTGGTTCAGCCCCATGCATATCATTATGAACACGAAGGCTATGCGGTTCACTATTCCGTAGGCACCTATTGCCATGTCGCCGCCGTGGCGCTGCAGTCCGTTGTTGATGAATATCACCACCACGCAGGCACACACGTTCATGGCAAACGGTGACATTCCTATGGCGATGATGTTCTTCACGATGTGGCTCTTCAATCCGTAGATGCCACGTTTGAGGTGGAGCAGCTCCTGCTTGTTGCTGAACAGGCGGAACTGCCACATCAGCGCAACGCTTTGTGACAGTATTGTGGCTACTGCCGCTCCACGTATTCCCATCTGGAATGTGTAGATAAACAGCGGGTCGAGCACGGTGTTGAGCAGCACTGTAAATATTGTGGCATACATAGCCTGGCGCGGCTTGCTGGCTGCGCGCAGCATGGCGTTCATGCCTAAGTAAAGATGGGTCACGGCATTGCCGAGAAGAATCACCTCCATATACTCACGGGCGTAGGGCAGGGTCTGCTCCGATGCTCCGAAAAACAGCAGTATGGGGTCGAGAAACAGCAGTCCCACCACGGTGAGCATTATTCCCACGATGATGTTCAGCGTCACGTTGTTGCCCAATATCCTTTGCGCTATGGAGTAGTCCTTCTGTCCGAGCTTCACCGACAGCAGCGCCGACGAGCCTATGCCGATGGCGGCACCGAAGGCGGCGCTGAGATTCATAAACGGGAAAGTCACTGCAAGTCCGGCGATTGCCATTGCCCCCACACCCTGACCTATGAACACGCTGTCCACCATGTTGTAGAGTGATGAGGCGGTCATGGCTATAATTGCGGGCAGGGCATACTGCAACAGCAGTTTGCCCACCGGTTTGGTTCCTAAATCTAATGTTGCTTGTTTATTGCTCATCTCCGATACTTAAATCGGCTGCAAAGTTACGAATAAGCGAGGACATATCAAAATAAAAAAGAGCTTTTTTAATGTTTTTTCAACAGTAATGTCCAGAAATCAACTCGTCTGGTTCATTTCTGGACATTACTGTTCAAAAAACATAATCGTTGACTTTATTTACAGTCCGCTGCCTCCAGTATCTCCGCTGCCTTCACCCTCGCCGATGCTTGGGGTGTCGCCCTTGCCTGCCGGAGTCACGCGGCTGTGGTCGATGCTCAGCTCCACCGAGTTGGCGGCATCGCGCATTGTCTGCTTGGGGTTGAACACTATCTTCGGCACGTTCAGCGCATCCTTCACGGTCACAGCCTCGGGCGTGTCCATCATTTTCGATGTCACGCTGAGGCGCAGCGATCCGAGGTCGGCAAGGTCCACGCTTATGCCCTGCCTCAGAGCCTCGCACACCACGTTGCTCAGGCTAATCAGGGCGTTGCTCACGTCGCCGGCACTCAGCGAGGTCTCTCTCACTATGTGGTCCACCACTGCCTTGTTTGTCATCTTCTGGTTTGTCTTGGGCTGTGCGTAGTAAACGGTCTGCCCCTTGCGTGTGCCTAATGGCTGCACCTTTGATTTAATTTCAAAGTCAATCATTGTTGTTAAAGTTTAAAAATTAATATTATTGTGATTATTCACTCTATTTTTACCCTCTCCAGCGACCCATGAATGGGTCACCTCAACGGGTCATTCATGGGTCGCCTGAGAGGGTCATTCATGGGTCGTTTTTACTGTTTCTTCACGAGAATGAGCGGCTCTGTTTCGGAATTTGGATTTCCATTAACAGCGTACTGGTAGTCGGTGTAGCCTGCGGCGGTGAGCGCCTCGTTCATGCCCTTCATAGCGTCAGCCCAAGTCTTACCCGCGGTGCCGTCCACCTTGATTGTGGGGTCGTCCCCATTGCCCAAGCCCACGCCCTTGGTGCAGTTATCGTAATAGCAGGCGGTGAATGTTGGGGTTGCGCCGGAGGCGCTTCCCACGATGCCGCCGATATGAAAACTTTTATCTGAATACCTGCACTTGGAATAGCAGGCGGTTAAGCTGCCGCTACCACTAAATCTCCCGATTATTCCTCCAAAAGTACATTTGTCTTTTCCAGTCAACAAGCACAAGGCATAGCATCCTGTGACGGTTCCTCCATTTTGATTTTCGCCTGCGATTCCTCCGACAGGGTCTCCAGAAACAGAGCACTCCTTCGCCACATGACAGGCTAATATCTTGCCGTCATTACAACCAACCACGCCGCCTGCATAGTTGCGGCCTTTTATCGCAGACTCTCCCGTCACATGGCAGTTCTCGATTGTGCCACCGTCATTATAACCAACCACGCCGCCTACATAGGTGGTGCCTGTTACATTGGCACCCTTCAGCGTCAGGTTCTTCACCGTTCCATGGTTATTGGCGATAAAGCCGGCGTAAATTCCTGTGGAGTAGTTGACCACAAGCCCCGTGATGGTGTGACCGTTGCCGTCGAATATGTCAAAGAAATTGCTTATCGGCGTCCAGTTGTTCTTGGCGTTTTCGCCGTCAGTGGGCATGGTGATGTCAGCCTCAAGCTTGCAGCTAAAGCTGCTGCCTTTCTCTGCCCACGCCTTCAGTCCATTGTAGTCGTAGACGTGATATATGGGTGTGCCTCCTGGTACGCTTTCCACATAGTATGACGAGCCCACCTTGAACGTCTTGTATTGTCCGGGTGTGAGCGCCTTGAGTTTAGCTGAGTTGATGGTGAATGTCTTGCTGACTATATTACCCTTGATGGACTTACTGTCATCCACAGTTTTAGGGTTTACGATGAAGCGGTATTTCCACTCCTCCGCCTGATATGGCGTGTAGCAGTAGGTGCCTAAGGAAAAGCTCGCCTCTACAGGCGCCACAATCTCGGCGAGCGCCATGCGGTGGTCCAGCTTGAATGATAGCTTCAGCGTGGTGCCGTCATAGGTGGCTGTGCCCTTGGCGGTCATCAGGTCGCTGTCGGTGTAGTTATCATGATTGCTCTGGTTAGGCTTCACTTCCCAGCTGCTGATGAGGTTATCGAAGAATTTATAGTCTTCGTCGGTATTGTTCACGTTAATTTTATCCGTCGTCATATCTTTCTGATAGGGGTAATAGAGGAAGCACTTGTCGCCATCGGCTACAGTGATTGCCGTGCCATTCTCCGGATTCCATGTCAACTCGCCGTTCACCATGCTTGCTGTGAGTTTCACGTTTGTGGCTTTAAGGTTGCTGCCGTTCACGATATACAGTCCGCACTCGTCTGTTGCCTCGAACCTCGTGTAGTAGCCTTCCTCCTTGGCTCGTGTCGCCTCAGCGCCGCCGTATCCGCCGTCAGTGATTTCAAACTCTATTGGTGTTGCCACGGGTGCGGCATCCTGCTGCATGTCTTCGTCCTGCGAGCAGGCGGCGAGGGTCATCATCACCGCTGCGAGAGCCATATAGAATAATGTCTTTGTCTTCATCTTCGTCATTGTTATATTGTTAAAACTAATTGTCATAATCTAAGTCTTCAGAACCTGCTTCATTCTCTACCCAGCCATTGCTGAAGGCGTTGCTCGTTTCGGGGACAGGGCTTCCTGCGAGGATACTCGTGGTCTCTACCTTAATCACTTCCATACTCGGTCTTACGTATGGCTTTCGTTTCTTGTTTTCTGTCATAGTTGTTTTTATGTTTTAATGAATTAATAATTTATGATTTGCGGGTCTTTGCCAGTGCAGGCGGCAATACGCGGAAAGCCTTCCGCCGATGTCGTGATGACACCTGCGGAAGGCTTCCTGTGATGTGGCTTAAAAACTGAGGCTTACGTACTACCCCCCCCGTTAGCTCCGTGACGGTCTGCCGGGATAAGCTCCTTGTATGATGAAAGGGTAGTGCTCATTGTCTTAATTCTTAGTCTTATGTCTTAAAGTTGTTTTAAAGAGTTGCGGTGCAAAGTTACGCTTTTTTTTTCGTAATGCTGCATGCAAAGGGTGGATATTATCCGCAAATTAATGTATTTTAACGGGAAGCGCAAGCCGCTAAAGTGTGAAAAGTCTTGGTGATATGAAATAAAAGTTGTACTTTTGCGGCTGATAATGTGATGTCGCATTAAATAAAGCACAACAATGATATATCCTATAGGCATACAGACATTTGAGAAGTTGCGTGGAGAGGGTTACGTTTACGTAGACAAGACTGCGCTGATTTATAAGCTGTCGCATGAGGGCAGTGTGTATTTTCTCAGCCGCCCGCGCCGTTTCGGCAAAAGCCTGCTCCTGTCTACCATGGAGGCATATTTTCAGGGAAGGAAGGAACTGTTCAGGGGACTTGCCATAGAGAAGCTGGAAAAGAAATGGACGGTGCATCCCGTGCTGCATCTCGACCTGAATTCAGGAATGTATACCACTCCCGAGGAATTGGGCAGGGTGCTGGATGACAGCCTGTCGGAATGGGAGAGGATATATGGAGTAAAAAGGCAGAGTGACAGCTGCCATTTGCGGTTTAAGGCTATTATCAGGACAGCATGCGAAAAGACGGGTCAGAAGGTTGTGGTGCTTATCGACGAGTATGACAAGCCGCTGCTCGAAGCCATCGGCAACGAGGCTCTCACCCAAAGATACAGAGACGAGCTGAGGGCATTGTATTCGGAGCTGAAGACTTCCGACCGCTATCTGAAGTTTATCTTCCTTACGGGAGTGGCAAAGTTTGGCAAGGTAAGTATTTTCAGCGGCTTGAACAATCTTCAGGACATAAGTCTGAATGCTGACTATTCCACCATTTGCGGCATTTCCGAGGACGAGCTGCGTGACTATTTCGATGAGTCGATAAGGATAATGGGAGAAAGAAACCGTGAGACCTTTGAACAGGCAAGAGCGCATCTGAAGAGAATGTACGACGGCTATCACTTCAATCAGGAATCTCCTGCAATGTATAATCCGTTCAGCCTGCTTAATGCGTTCAACTCAAAGATGTATATATCGTTCTGGTTTGCTACGGGTACGCCGACATATCTTGTCAGACTATTGCTGCAGCGTGACTATGACTTGTATGATATGGAGAATGAACAGCTGGATTTGGACGACCTGTCAAATACAGATGTGTTGTCCTCAAATATAGTCCATATTTTGTATCAAAGCGGTTATCTTACAATAAAGGACTACGATTTTGAAACCTATACCTATACCCTTGGCTTTCCCAACGAGGAAGTGTCGAGTGGCTTCAGCAGGTTCCTGCTGCCTTACTACACCGGCATTAAGGAAGAACAGACCACCGGCTTTATTTCTGATTTTACCAAGGACATTAGGGCAGGACGGGTACACGACTTTATGAAACGCCTGCAAACAGCCCTTTCCGACCGTAACTATCAAGTGGCTGGAGCAGGAGAAACAGATTTCCACAATGTAGTCTATCTTATCTTTAAACTGCTGAGCTATCGGTTGGACGTGCAGGCTGAACGTCCAACAAGCGACGGACGCATCGACATTCAGATAAAGGCAAAGGATTATGTTTATATTTTTGAACTGAAATATAACGGCACTTCCGCCGATGCCCTCCAGCAGATAGAGACCAAACGATATGCCGACCCCTTTGTCAATGACCCGCGCCATATATATAAGATAGGTGTGAATTTCTCGGGTGAGCACCGAAAGATTAGCGACTATTGGATTGCAGGTGAGGCAGAGCCTGTGAGACTGATAGGCGGGAAAGAATAGCTCCACACTCCTAATCGGGCTTGATGAATCTGGCATATAGGACCATATTGACATTGCTTTTGGCATTGACGGCTGTTGTTGCAGCCAGTGCCAAGGGGGCACCGGGGAAGAAGAAGTTTCCCGGGGGGAAATGCTATATCTACCGATTTGAGCTTAAGGACAAGCAGGGCACGGACTACTCCCTGGACCGTCCGCACAGGTTCTTGTCGCGTGAGAGCGTGGAGCGCAGAAGGCGACAGAATCTGCCTGTGGACAGTACGGATTTGCCAGTCTGCGAGGGGTATCTCAGGCAGTTGAGGACAAGGGCAACCGAGGTTCTTGGCACAAGCCGCTGGAACAACACCGTGCTGGTGAGGACGGCAGACACCGCGGTGATAGAGCCGCTGGCACAGCTGCCGTTTGTAAGGTCGGTGAAGAAGGTGTGGACAGCTCCCGACTCGATTGTTCCCATAAAGGTGCCGCCGAAGGTTCACGACACTTTCAATCCTTGGGACAGCGTGAAAACCTCGTACTATGCTCAGGGACAAAAACAGATTGAAATGCACAACGGAAGTCGTCTGCACAATGCCGGATATAAGGGAAAGGGCATGACCGTTGCAGTGCTCGACGGCGGCTTCCTGAATGCTGACAAGATACCAACTTTCCAGAATGCGAGGATATTGGGAGCAAAAGACTTCGTGTATCCTGCCGCGCCATCGGTGTATGTGGTCGGGGAGCATGGCACAAAGGTGTTGTCGACAATGGCGGCAAACTGTCCCGGCGTGTTTGTCGGCACAGCCCCTGAAGCATCGTACTGGCTGCTGCGCTGTGAGGACATGGATACCGAGCAGGAAGTTGAGGAAGACTATTGGGCAATGGCTGCCGAGTTTGCCGACTCTGTAGGGGTGGACATAATCAACAGCAGCCTTGGCTACAGCACATACGATGACGGCTGCGACAGTCATGAGCGATGGCAATTGGATGGCAAGTCTACGCTGATATCGCGCACGGCGTCGATGCTTGCCGGCAAGGGCATAGTGCTGGTGAACAGTGCCGGCAACGACGGAATGAGGGCGTGGAAGAAACTCACATTTCCTGCCGATGCCTTCGACTGTCTCACTGTGGGGGCGGTGACAAGCCAGCGAACAGTGGCACCGTTCAGTGCGGTGGGGCCGACACAGGACGGCAGGGTGAAGCCCGACGTGATGGCTATGGGTGCTGAGTCTGCGGCTTTGTCGGCTCGCGGCACCATAATCCGCGAGATGGGCACTTCGTTTGCCTCGCCGACATTGTGCGGCTTGGTGGCTTGCCTGTGGCAGGCATTGCCGCATTTGAATGCACATGAGATAATGGAGCTGGTGCGAAGCGTGGGCGACAACCGCCAGCACCCCGACAACGTGCAGGGCTATGGCATACCTGATATGTGGCGTGCCCTGATGATTGGCCGCTTTGAATTGCAGAAAAGTCAGAATACCGTGCAACAGGAACAGCAAACATTACAACAAGAACAGAATCAGCAAACTCAATCAACACCGAAGATATGATTTCCAAACACTATACTCTACACGCCTTGAACTCGCTCGTGCGCCAGGCAATCGGCAACACCCTGACGCAGGAATACTGGGTGATGGCGGAACTTTCGGAAGTGCGAGAGAACCGCGGACACTGTTATATGGAACTGATTGAAAAGGCTGACAACAGCAACACCCCAATAGCCCGTGCCTCGGCAAAATGCTGGGCAAGCACATGGCTGATGATTCGCCCTCACTTCGAGCGTGTCACAGGGGAGCGTGTCCGTCCGGGCATGAAGCTGCTGCTGAGGGTCTATCCGCAGTTTCACGAGGCATACGGATTCTCGTGGATTGTAACCGACATCGACCCCACGTTCACCCTCGGCGACATGGCACGGCGCCGAGCAGAGATTATCCGCCAGCTGAAGGAGATGGGAGTGTGGAACCTGAACAAGGAGCTGCCCCTGCCGCTGTTCACCCAGCGCATTGCCGTGATAAGCAGCGACACCGCCGCAGGCTATGGCGACTTCTGCCGCCAGCTCGCAGACAATGAATACGGCTTTAAGTTCACCGTCCGCCTGTTTGCCGCAACGATGCAGGGCGAGAACGTGGAGCGGAGCGTGATAGCCGCGCTCGACAGGATAAACCTTGAAGTGGACAGCTTCGACTGCGTGGTGATAATCCGCGGCGGCGGAGCCACGAGCGACATGTCGGGCTTCGACTCGCTGCCGCTGGCCGAGAATGTGGCAAACTTCCCGCTGCCGGTAATCACCGGTATCGGCCACGACCGCGACGAGTGCATTCTCGACATGATAAGCCACACAAGGGTGAAGACCCCCACTGCCGCCGCCGCGCTGCTGATAAGCCGGCTGAAGGAGGTGAGCGACCATATCGACTCCTGCCGCGATGCAATAGCAAGCATAGTATGGGGGATTATCAACACGGAGCAGCAGCGCATACAATCGCTTGCGGCGCGTGTGCCGATGATATTCTCGGTGGTGAAGACAAAGCATACGGCAACTCTCGACATGTATATGCAGAGGTTGCATTCTGCCATACAGCAGCGGTTTGTCAGGGAGCATCACCGCATGGAGATGCTCGCGCAGCGTGCCGAGGCAATGAACCCGGAGAAGATTCTACGGCAGGGTTACAGCATAACAACGCTTAACGGCAAGGCTGTGCGCAACATTTCTGAACTGAAGGCAGGGGATGTGATTGAGACACGCCTGATGCAGGGCAAGGCAATATCAACAGTAGAGACAACAAAACAAGAATAAACAATGAAATACGAAGAGGCATTACGACAACTTGAGGACATCGTGCGCAAGATGGAAAACAATGAGTTTGATATCGACCAGCTTGCCGAGCAACTTAAAAAAGCGCAGAAACTGATTGCGCTGTGCAAGAGCAAGCTGACAAAAACCGATGAGGAAATCCAGAAGATTCTGGAGGAGGGGGAGAAATAACTCCCCCTAACTCTTTATACCAAGTGAGCGATATGCTCCTCGCGGTCGCCTGCGAGCATATCCACCACAGGAATCTCAATCATGGTGTAGCATCCCGGCTGCATGCGCATTGAGGCGCGTGCCACATTAACAAGAACCTGGGCGGTGAGCGCGGGGTTGTTGATGCTCATGTTGAACTCCAGGCGCTGGTTCTGGGTCTTGCCGCTCACACCCTTGCGCACAAGGTTTACACCGTGGCCCATGTCGCGCACATCGTCTACTGATGACACGGCGAATACGTGGGTCTCGTCGCTTGCAAAATATGGGTCTGCCTTTATGGCTGCTGTCACGTCCTCGAGCTTGGCGCCGTCCTCAAGCTCCACATACACCATGCGGCGGTGGATGCCCTCACCCAGTGGGATGGTCATTGAGAGCGCGTTCTTGACGCCTTCCTTGGAGCGCACGCAAACAGAGTGGCCCATCGACATGCCGGGACCGAAGTTGGTGTAGCTCAATCCCTTCGGGGCGAGGCTCTGCATGAGGGTGCGCACGATGGAGTCGCTTCCCGGGTCCCAGCCAGCGGAGATCACGCTCACGCAGTTGTGCTCCTTGCATATTGGCATGAGGGTGTTGCGGTAGTCAAGAATGCCTGTGTGAATGTCGAAGCTGTCGACAGTGTTGATGCCAAGGGGCAGAATCTGCTTGGCATACTCCTCGCAGCTGCGCGACGGAGTGGCGAGAATAGCCACGTCGACATCCTTCAGCTCCTTGATGTCCTTCACCACTTCATACTGTGCCAGCTCGGCTGGCTTGTTCTCTGCACCGTTACGGCGCACAACGCCTGCAATCTCGAAATCATTTGAAGCCTCAAGAGCCTCGATGGTAAACTTACCGATGTTTCCGTAGCCCACTACGGCTGCTCTAATCTTTTTCATTGTGTCAGTTATTTTCTTTTTGTTTGTTGAATTTGCGGGGCAAAATTACAACAAATAAACGAAAAACACCGTTTTTATCTACTTAAAATAGATTAAAAAACGGTGCTTTCTTATGTTTTGATAGCAAAATGTGATGTTTTGCTTGCATTTTGTAAGTGAACTTAGGCTGTTTTGCTGCTTTTCTTAAAGCTGCACAGCAGGAAGCCCACAAGGAATATTATGAGCGTGCTTATTACGATGCCCAGATTGATGTGGACCAGCTGCGGAATGTCGAACCACTCGGTGAGCTTGGTCTGAAGGGCGATGAACACTAAGGCCGCCACGCCGATGATGACACCGATGACAGCCTCCTGCTTCTTTGCCTTGGGACAAAGGTAGGCGAGAAGGAACATACCCAGCACGCCGCCCGAGCATACGCTGCTGAGCGCCCACCATGCGTCGAGCGCGTTGTCGACAAACAGGAAACACAGTGCCACGCAGATGCCGAGCAGTCCCACCACGACGCTTGCCACTCGCAGCACCACCACCTTGCTCTCGTCGCTGGCGTTGGGGCGCAGGTAGGAGTAGAAGTCGGTCATAACGATAGTGCCCGACGAGGTGACTCCCGTTGCCACCGTGCTCATGCCGGCGCAGAAAATAGATGCAATGAGCAGTCCCACAAGCCCTACGGGCAATTCATGTATTATGAAATAGGGGAACACATAGTCGCTCTTGATGTCGGCGGGAAGCAGGTCGGGGTAGACGTTGTAGAATGCAAACAGGCACGAGCCAATCAAAAACAGCACAACGTTGACGGGCAGGGTGAGCATGGAGCCCCAAAATGCGCTCTTGCGTGCCTCGCCAAGGCTGGGAGCTGCACAATAGCGCTGGGTGTAGCTCTGGTCGATGGCGAAGTTGTTGAGGTTGGTGAACATTCCGTAAATAAGGCACACCCAGAAAGTGCTCTCAACCAGCGAGCCGCCGAAGCTGCCGAGCGAGAACTTCTCGTTGTCGAGGCAGATGCGGAATGCCTGCGACGGCCCCTCGGGCATGCCGGTGAGCAGCACGATGAGGCACACCACGGCTCCGATGATGAGTATGGCGCCCTGTATCGCCTCGGTCCATATCACCGATTTCAAACCGCCTTTCTGGCTGTACAGAATGATTCCGAGTCCGGTGAATGTCACCACCATCGGTATGCTCCAGCCCATAAGCACGTTCATGGGGACGGCAAGCAGATAGAGTATCGCGCCCGAGCGGCACACCTGGGTGAACAGGTAAAAAGTGGATGCATACATGCGCGCCCACCGCCCGAACCGCTCCTCAAAGTAGCTGTAGGCGCTGATGCTGCCGAGCGACCGGTAGAACGGCACGAAATATTTCATGGCAAGCAGGCCGGCAGGCAGGATGGACAGGGTGAACACAAAGGCGTTCCAGTTGCCGCTGAATGCCGACGAGCAATAGCCAAGGAAGGATATGGAGCTGCAGAACGAGGCAAAGATGGACAGGCCCACAACCCATCCGGGCACCTTGCCTCCTCCGCGTGTAAACTCCTCGCTGCTCTGCTTCTTGCGCCCGAACATGTATCCGAAGAGGATTGTGCCGACGGTGAAGATCAGAAATACTATCAGGTCAAATATGTTCATTAGTCTTTTAGGTCGATTGTTGTTTTTATTAACAAGGCGTAAGGTTTTACCAGATGTCAAGCTTGCCGTTCTTTATCGGCAGCTGCTCCAGGGCTTGCTGAATCTTTGCGCGCTCAGGGGCGTTGAACTTATGGAAAGGTGCTGCCACGAAATCGTCCTTGATAACGCCCAGCAGCGAGCAGGCGCACTTCAGACCCTTCAGATAGCTCGACCCGTGCATGCCCACGCTGTATACCGTTGTGCTTATCTGCATGATGTATTTCTGCAGGCGGCGCACCTCACTGATGTTGTCGCTCTTTGCCGCGTTGTACATTGCCACATACAGCTCGGGGAACATGTTGGCGCCGCCGTTGATGCCGCCGTGGCCGCCAAGCATCACGCATTCGCCCGTCACTTCCTCGGGACCCATGAGCATGGCAAAGTCGGGACGGTCCTTCATCGTGTACATCACCGACTGGAAGTAGGGTATGTTGGCTGAGCTGTCCTTGAAGCCGATCACTTTCTCATTCTCCGCTATGCGGTGGATGGTGCTTGGCGCGAAGTTCACCTTCACGTGGCTTGGCATGTTGTAGAGGAACAGTGGCAGCGGCAGTTCCGGCAGCAGGTCTTCGTAGAACTCGGCAAGCTCTGGCTGTCCGGTTGCAAAATAATAAGGTGCCGCGCTCACCACGGCCGAGGCGCCGCATTCGGCTGCAACCCTTGCCAGGTTTACACTCTCCACTATGGATGTGTCGGTGATGCACACCAATACAGGCAAGCGGCCGTTGTTTATCCTGCATGTCTCGCGAATCATCTGCTGGCGCAGACGGTAGCTCAGGCTCTGCTCTTCGCCTGTGGTGCCGAGGATAAACAGTCCGTGAACGCCTCCTGCGATGAGGTGCTCAATGAGGTTTTCAAGACTCTCGATGTCAAGAACGTCATTGCCCAGCAATGGCGTTACGAGTGGCGGAATGATGCCACTCAATGGTGATTTGATAGTGTTGTTCATTTTTAATGTAAGTTTGTTTTGTCTTTTCGCGCTGCAAAAGTAAGCAAATATTCTGAATTTTCAGCATAAAAAATATTAAAAAATGCTTTTTAAAAAAGATTCTTCATTCTTCATTCTTCATTCTTCGTTTTTTATTAGTACCTTTGCAAGGTATTCTTCAGAATATTATGGAAAGTAAACATTTGATAAACATCTGTGTCAAGATTTTGCTGCCGATAATACTTGGCGGCGCCATCTTGTATTGGATGTATCGTGATTTTGATTTTCAGACCATTGGGAGCGTGCTGCTCAATGAGATGGACTGGACATGGATGCTTCTGTCCTTTCCTTTCGGCATAACCGCACAGATGTTTCGCGGGTGGCGTTGGCGGCAGACTTTGGAGCCGTTGGGGCTGCATCCGCGGGTATCCACATGTACTCATGCCGTCTTTCTTTCCTATGCTGCCAGTCTTGTGGTGCCGCGCATCGGTGAGTTTACCCGTTGTGGAGTGTTGAAACGCTGTGATGGAATATCGTTTACGCAGGCTCTGGGAACAGTAGTCACTGAGCGTGCCGTTGACTCGTTGGTGATAATGCTTATTGCTGTCATTGCTTTTTTGTGTCAGATACCGGTGTTCATGACTTTCTTCTCGCAGACAGGCACGAGTATTGAGTCAATATTGAGCCGTTTCTCATGGGAGGGCTATGTCGTTACGGCAATTTGTGCATTAGCTGTTTTGGCACTTGTTCACATATTGTTGCGCAAGATGTCTATATGTAATAAGGTGAAGGCTACATTCACGGGAATATGGCAGGGGGTGCTATCGCTTCGGCATATCAGTAATGTGCCTCTGTTTATAGCCTATACGGCAGGTATATGGGGCAGTTATTTCCTGCATTACTATCTCACGTTCTTCTGTTTCGATTTCACAGAGAATCTTGGTCCCATGTGTGCTCTTGTTACCTTTGTTGTGGGCAGCTTTGCTGTGCTTGTGCCTACACCAAACGGTGCCGGCTCATGGCATTTTGCCGTAAAGACCATGCTCATGCTCTATGGAGTGGCCGACCATCGTGCGCTTTACTTCGTGCTGATTGTTCACTCGGTGCAGACGGTTTTGGTTATACTTCTCGGCATTTGGGCTTGGGTGGTGTTGGCTTTGATGAAGCGTAAGGCTGCTGCGGCAGTCGTCCCGGCACAGGTCTTACAGCAATAATGACATATAATAAAACGATAACTAAATACAATAAATATTTTAAAACAAAGAATTATGAACGAAATCAAAAATCTAAATCCTGTTTGCATCTGGAAGAATTTCCATGCTCTTACACAGGTGCCACGTCCTTCTGGACATCTTGAGAAAATACAGCAGTTCCTGCTTGACTTCGGAAAGAATGCCGGAGTGGAGACTTTCCTCGATCCTGCAGGAAACGTTGTGATGCGCAAGCCTGCTTCTCCTGGTATGGAGAACCGCAAGGGAGTGATTCTTCAGGCTCACATGGATATGGTGCCTCAGAAGACTCAGGAGAGCAACCATAATTTTGAGACCGACCCTATTGAGGCATACATTGACGGTGAGTGGGTGCGCGCCAAAGGCACTACTCTCGGTTCTGACAATGGTATGGGCGTTGCCACCATCATGGCTGTTATGGAGGATAAGACTCTGGTTCACGGTCCTGTTGAAGGACTTATTACTGCCGATGAGGAAACTGGTATGTATGGTGCCAACGACCTGCCTGAAGGACAGATGCAGGGACAGATTCTTATGAACCTCGACTCTGAGACTTGGGGACAGTTCTGTATAGGCTCTGCCGGTGGCATCAACATCACCGCAACAACTACCTATACCGAGGAGCCTGCAACTGCCGGTGCTGCTGTTTGCATCACCCTCAAGGGTATGAAGGGCGGACACTCTGGCTTGGAGATTCATCTTGGCAGAGCCAATGCCAACAAGCTCATGGCGCGTATCGTGAAGGCTGCCATAGCTCAGACTGGCGCCCGTCTTGCCACCTGGCATGGTGGAAACATGCGCAATGCCATTCCTTACGAGTGCTCTACCGTGATGACTGTAGCTGCCGACAAGGTTGAGCAGCTCAAGGCTCTCGTTGCCGACTTCAAAGCTCTCTTCGAGAGTGAGTTTGCGGAGATTGAGGATAATATCGACCTCACCGCCGTAACTGTTGACATTCCTGCGAAGCAGTTGACGGCTGCTGACGAGAAGCGCATCCTCGCAGCTATTCTTGGTTGTCATAATGGTGTGCTCCGTCAGATTCCGTCGTTCCCGTCGGTTGTCGAGACATCAAGCAACCTTGCCATCATCGACATTGCTGAAGGTAAGGTCAATGTGCGCATCCTTGCCCGCTCGGCACGCGAGAGCACGAAGGAATATATCACTGACACACTTGCCGCAACCTTCGAGCTTGCCGGTTTCACCGTTGAGACTGATGGCAGCTACTGTGGTTGGGATCCCAACACCAAGAGCGAACTGCTCGCCATGCTTACACGTGTTTATAAGGAAATGACAGGTGAGGAGGCTAATGTGGTGGTCGACCATGCTGGATTGGAGTGTTCGATCATCCTCGGCAAATATCCTGGTCTCGATGTTGTGTCGTTTGGTCCTACGCTCCGTTCGCCCCACACCACCATCGAGCGTTGCCTTATCTCCACCGTCGCTCCATATTGGGAGTTTGTGAAGAAGGCATTAGCTGAAGTGCCTGAAAAATAACAATCATAATTATACTATTGTGCGGCAGATGGAACTTTGTTCAAAGTTCCATCTGTTGTCGTTTAAATAAAATTGCTTAATACCCCTACACCTTTATTATATATATAGGAACTTTTTTCTCGACCTAAAATTATATAGGAACTTTTTCGCTATTTTTATGTTGTAAAATAGCTTTTAGGTGTGTTTTTCACTAAATACCGTGATTTGTTGGTAAAATACCGTTTTACCCCTACTTTTTTAGCGTTTTAGCGTAATTTTGTAAATCTTCACGAAAAATATTGCATTTTTATTAAATTTCTCCTCGAAATATTTTGTAGTTTAGAAAAAAGTGCGTACCTTTGCACTCGCTTTTGAGAAATGCCTCAGCAATGAGACCTCGGGGCAAGATTAAGAAAGAGTTCTTTGAAAGATTTA